>Ga0187850_10000386_pt1 | contig 58285 bp, 54 predicted proteins | sample June2016WEW_4_15_FD_132436 | JGI IMG/M metagenome (GOLD analysis project Ga0187850, IMG submission 132436) | Peatland microbial communities from SPRUCE experiment site at the Marcell Experimental Forest, Minnesota, USA - June2016WEW_4_150 | ecosystem: Environmental > Terrestrial > Soil >...
GACTATTGGGGTACTTACCAGCGCCGGCCGTCGATTGGATACGATAGTGCATTACAGGCGCAGTCGCTAGCGAAGTTCCCTTCACGTGGGAAGCACCGCAGGTGAGCTTGATGCTGAAGGGGCAGCGAGAGAGTAGCCCTGGGCAAGCGCAGCGCCGCCCGGGGTTAAGGGATGCGGCCAGCACAAGGCCTGAAGGGGCGACAGACAAGGCCTGTGAACAAAGGCTTTTCGCCCCTGCCGGGGCTCGCACAGCCGATCTCGCCGCCGAGTTTCGCGAGAGAAACTAACTAAGAATTCCGGCGGCGCATGGCAGTGCGCCGAATTTGCGCGTGCGGGAATGATAATCCACCACGGCTTCCTGGAGGTCGCTTTCATCAAAATCCGGCCACGGCCGCGAGCAGAAATGGAACTCCGCGTACGCCGCCTGCCAGAGCAGGAAGTTGGACAGGCGCTGCTCTCCGGCCGTGCGAATGACCAAGTCGGGGTCCGGGACCTCCCGGGATGTCAACGTGGTTGTGATCAGATCCTCGTCGATATCCTCAGGAGCCAATATTCCCTGCGATGCCTGGAGCGCCAGTATGCGCGCGGCTTCAACTAGTTCATAGCGCGCGCCATAGTCCAGCGCCAGGCGCAGATGGAGCCGCGCACAGGACCGCGTCGCGGTCTCCACCTCGGACAGCGCAGCGGCTACTGCCGGAGACAGGCGATCGCGCCTGCCAAACGCTGAGAGACGGATGCTGTTTTCGAGCAGATCGTCCTTTTCGTCCTTAAGGTAGCGAAGAAAAAGCCGGAAGAGAGTCTGCACCTCGTGCTGCGGGCGTTTCCAGTTTTCGCTCGAAAAAGCGAAAAGAGTCAACACGGGGATTTCAAGGCGGCATGCCGCTTCGACCGCGCGCCGCACGGCGCGAGCGCCGGCTTCGTGGCCCTTCCAGCGCGGTAGGCCGCGTTGCTCGGCCCAACGGCCGTTTCCATCCATGATGATTGCAACGTGTCGGATCGGATTCATACATTTCTCAACTATGTGACGGAAGAGGATCAATGCCGGTCCGCAGGGACCTGACCGCGCTTCTGCGCACTCTTTCCAGATCGGGCACTAGGCCGGAAAGCTTCTCAAGATAATCCTCCAGGGCTAGCCGCCCCTCGGGGCTCAGCCGGTACGTGCTCTTGGGTTTCCGATCTTCAAAGCGCTTGTTGCAGACTACAAATCCGGCTTCTTCGAGCTTCCGCGCCTGGACACTTAGATTTCCATCCGTCGTCTGCAGCAAATCACGCAACTCGGTGAAGCTGAGCGATTCCTGAACCACCAGCGCCGAGAGAATCCCGAGCCGCAGGCGCTCATGGATCATCGGATCGAGCTCATTGGGCGTGGGACGTGCCGGTTTCTTGTTCTTAACCATTGTGCCTCCAGGCAATGTAAGCCCCGAAAACGAGGTGAAGCCACCCGAAACCCAGCGCGAGCCATGCTAGGCCCAGGTTTTCAGGGGTAAGTGCGGCCGCCGCCGCGGTTGCCAGCAGCGAAAGGCCAAAATAGCGTACCGGGGGGACTGAAACGAGAGACCCATTGGTCACCGCGGCGCCGTAACATCCAAGCCATATGGGCGGCAGCCAGCCCAGGTTTTGCGTGCGCACAGCCAGGCTGGTGAGGATGGCGCCCACAAACAATGCGGGACACAGACTCCACAGGAGCTTGCGCATCAGAGGCGCCTGCAGCCGCGCCCCGGTCAATTGCGATTTGCGGTATATGCCGTAAGAGACAATCGCAAGCGAGACTACCAGAACGATCCCCCAGACTTCGAGAGCGGCCTGAACACGCGATCCGCCGGACCACGGCGAGCCTGTAACGAGCAGATTGGCAGTCACACCTGCGAGGGTCGCGACGCCGGCGGCCACAAGGCCTTTACCAGGGACCGCCGTGAACCGCCCTGCCGCGTCCAGTGTCTGGCGGATATACTGCAGATTTTCGTGAGCCACTTCCCTGCTGGACTGTTCCACAGTAGGAGTCCTCCCTGTCGGAAAGTAATTGTATAGCTCAAAAAGCAATATGAAGTCAAGTACTTTATATTATAAAGTATGTTCGTAAAACATTTGGCCCGCGGCAGTGCTGCGTGTCCGTGCACCATCTCAGCGCCACGCGTCAGGGTTGGCTGCCGAGATGAAAGCCGGCGCCGAGCTTGTGGCCGAGGCGGTCGGTAATCCAATGGCCGTCCCACCATTCAACCGGATTGACCGGCAAGCCGTCTAGAATCACGCCGAAGTGAAGATGATCTCCGCCGGCGAGACCAGTTTCGCCAGTTTGCCCTATGATATCGCCGCGTGCGACCTTCTGGCCAGGGGTCACGGCGATGGAAGACATGTGGCCATAAAGGGTCATCACGCCAAAACCGTGGTCGATGATCACGGCATTTCCGTAGATTCCGAAGTACTTGGCCTGCAGGACATAACCGTCGTTCGCGGCCGGTATCGGAGCGTGGCGCGTTACGGCCAGATCGTAGCCCAGGTGAGTCTGATGATCGACGACCTTTCCTTGGTATTTGTAGCTGCGGTAGTCGGCAAATCCGGCCATCACCTTACCGTTCTGAATAGCCAGGAACGGTTGGCTCCAGATGACCTCCCGCCGCGACTGCTTGGCAAGATTCACGAGCGCATCTGCATCCTTTTCACGCAGCTCGGTATTGATCGCAATATAGTTGTCCAGCAGGTTGCCGCGGTCGCGAAAATCGGGGGTTTGATCCATGATCTCCGGCACCACTTTGCCCATGAAGACGTCGGTCAGTTCGACAGTGTCCTCCTTGAATTTCCTGGGAAAGAATTGGTCGATGAAGGAAACCACTGCTTCGTTGTCCGCCGCATCGTCAGCAACCAGATGCACGTTGAGCGTATTCATGTCGTACGGAACCGAGAAGAAGGCAAACCGCTCGCTCTTGCCGCCGCCGGGAAGCGGATAGCCGGGAAACCACCACCTGCCTGCCTGTACGCCGTCGCGAACTGAAGAATCACCGACCCGGTACACTACGGCCTCGCACCCCCCCTGCGCCACGTACGTCTGCGTGGATATCACCTGCAGCAAAGGAGGAGTAAGCCGCACAGGCAAAGTGATCTCTTGCATGGCCGGCCCCGGGTGCCGCAGCCAGGATCCGATGCGCCCGGCAGCGACCCTGATGGAAGCCTGGCCCGTTTTGAGCCCGGCAATCGTTTCCCTGCCGGCTTGCACTTGGACGGTATCGCGCGTGGTTCGGGCGCCCCAAAAATTCAGGCTGGAAGGGTAGGCGTAGCTCTTCTCGGCCAAGGTTTCGATATGATCTCCCTGCACAAACTCCACCTTCACACTGCTCAATCCCCGGCGCGGCTCAGAAATTTCGATCGTTATGGCCGTGCGTTTCCCGATGACGGGCGCGGCCGGCCGAATGTTAATGCCGGGAAGAGCCCCGACCCGGAGGATACCAATCCCCACGAATGCTCCCACGGCGGCGCACGCCAAGAGCAAGATTCCCAGCGGAAGAAAACTCCTTTGTTCTACCATATCCCTTCTTGATCCCATCCTGATAGGGCGGCGAAATGCAAAGATCCTCTGAAGATGTTCGGGCTGTCGTCCTTCGCCGGCATTTGAGTCGACAACCATAGTCAAGCGCGCTCATGGTAGCACAAAGAGTGACGCACAGGCAGCGTGCGATCTCTGCTATGATTGGGAGAATCGGAAGCAGGCACGTTCGCGTAACCATGTGGCAGGCGACGTCGACCGCAACAACTCATTCACGGGAAAATCTTATGAAAATCACGATTGATGGGAATCAGGTCAACTACGAGATGGATGGCCCAGTAGCGGCCCCGGTGGTTGTGCTGAGCCATGCCCTGGCCACGAATCTCTCCCTGTGGGATCCCCAGATCGAAGTTTTGGCCCGGGATTTCCGCGTGCTGCGCTACGACACACTCGGGCACGGCGGCAGCGATGCACCGCCCGGCCCCTATTCGCTCGATCAGCTGGCGAGACAGGCCGCAGGGCTGCTCGACGCCCTGGGGATCGCGAGGGTGCACTTCGTCGGACTCTCCATGGGAGGCATGATCGCGCAGGCATTCGCTTTGATCAAACCGCAGTCAGTGGCCAGCCTGCTGCTGTGCAGCACCTCGAGCCGAATCCCACCCGAGGCTCAAACTCTCTGGAAGGAGCGCATCCGGATCGCGGAATGCGAAGGCATGGAACCGCTGGTCGAGCCAACGGTCGCAAGATGGTTTACCGCTCCGTATCGCGCCTCCCACCCGGAGGTTATCGAGCGGGTGCGCGGCATGATACGCCGGACGTCCGCCTCGGGATGCGCGGCCTGCTGTCACGCTATTGCCGCACTCGACCTGACGGCTCGCCTCCAGGCAATTCGGAGGCCTGCTCTAGTGATCGTGGGGGAGGAGGACCAAGGTACGCCAGTAGCAATGTCGCGGACGATTCACGAGCGCCTCGCCGGCTCAGAGATGGTGATATTGCCCTCGGCGTCACACTTGTCCAACGTCGAACAGCCGCAAGCATTCAATCGCGCCGTGACTGCGTTCCTCGGCCGCTGCGCCGGGAAAGCTTAGGATTCAGTAAGTCTCTTTTTACCGCAAACTGTAGGGGGAAAGGGGCAAAGGGAAAGCATCCTCAAGATCCATGGCTTTTTGCCAGACCTGCAGGTCTCTGAAAGTCCTGATCCTGATTGGAGTCGTAGTCATGTGCTTGCCTCCAATGATGAGAACCGAGGCGAGAAGACAAGGGCCGTTTACCCCCTTGAGCCCTTACCTCTTTGCCCCTGACGCCATACACGAAAGTAGTACCGAGACATAAAAAGGGCTCGTAGCGAGAAACCACGAGCCCTTGGAAGTGTTCCGAAATCGGAACGGGCTAGTACATATCGCCCATGCCGCCGCCACCCGGAGGCATCGGCGGGGTCTTTTTCTCTTCCTTGATTTCAGATACCAGGGCTTCCGTGGTCAGCAGCAGTGCCGCAACCGACGCGGCATTCTGCAAAGCCGTACGCGCCACCTTGGTCGGGTCGATCACGCCGGCGGCCACCAGGTCTTCGTACTTTTCGGTCTCGGCGTTGAAACCGTAGTTCGCGTCGCTACTCTGGCGCACCTTTTCCGCAACCACGGCCCCTTCGTATCCTGCGTTGTTCACGATCTGCCGGAGCGGCTCTTCCAGAGCGCGGCGCAGGATGTTGCATCCGATCGCCTCATCCCCTTCGAGCTTCAGCTTCTCCAGCGCCGGAATGCAGCGAAGCAGCGCAACGCCGCCGCCGGGCACGATACCTTCCTCAACTGCCGCGCGGGTGGCGTGCATCGCATCCTCGACGCGCGCCTTTTTTTCCTTGAGCTCGGTCTCAGTTGCAGCGCCGACCTTGATCACGGCCACGCCGCCGACCAGTTTCGCCAACCGCTCCTGAAGCTTTTCGCGATCGTAGTCCGAGGTGGTTTCCTCAATCTGAACGCGAAGCTGCTTTACGCGGCCTTCGATATCGGAGTGCTTGCCTGCGCCCTCAATAATCGTGGTGTTGTCCTTGTCAATGGAGACCTTCTTTGCGCGGCCCAGATCTTCAAGGCGCACATTCTCCAACTTGATTCCCAAATCTTCCGAGATCACCTTGCCGCCGGTGAGAATCGCGATATCTTCCAACATCGCCTTGCGGCGGTCGCCGAATCCCGGGGCTTTGACCGCGGCAACCGACAAGGTTCCACGGAGTTTGTTCACAACCAGGGTCGCCAGCGCTTCGCCTTCGACGTCCTCGCCGATGATCAGCAGCGGACGGCCGCCCTTGGCAATCTGCTCCAGCAACGGCAGCAGATCCTTCATCGAGCTGATCTTCTTCTCGTGCAGGAGGATCAGACAGTCACTCAACTCCACTTCCATCCGCTCGGCGTCGGTGACGAAATAGGGCGACAGATAACCGCGATCGAACTGCATCCCCTCGACCACTTCCAACGATGTCTCGATCGACTTCGCTTCCTCTACGGTGATGACGCCGTCCTTGCCGACTTTCTTCATCGCCTCGGCGATAATGCCGCCAACCGTCCGGTCGTTGTTTGCCGACACGGAGCCAACCTGTGAAATCATCTCGCCCTTCACAGGCTTGCTCATCTTTTTCAACTCTGCGACCGCCGCCTCGACGGTCTTTTCAATGCCGCGCTTGAGCGCCATCGGGTTCGAGCCGGCGGCGACGTTCTTTACGCCTTCGCGGAATATCGCCTGCGCCAGCACAGTTGCCGTCGTCGTCCCATCACCGGCGACGTCCGAGGTCTTCGAAGCAACTTCGCGCACCATCTGTGCGCCCATGTTATCGAGTCCTTCTTTCAGCTCGATTTCTTTTGCCACGGTCACACCGTCTTTTGTGATCAACGGCGATCCGAATTTCTTGTCCAGCACCACATTCCGGCCCTTCGGCCCCAGCGTGATCTTGACAGCGTCTGCCAGCTGGTTTACTCCGCGCAGTAGCGCCTGACGTGACTGCTCGCCATGTATGATTTCTTTTGCCATGAGTTACTCACTCCTTTAAGGTTCGGTTCTTGTCTCTCTTGTTGATTGCCTCGCGCAGGTCTGTTACTTCGCCAGCACAGCGAGGATTTCCTCTTCGCGCATGATGACGAATTCCTGATCGTCAATCTTGATTTCCGTTCCTGCATACTTCCCAAAAAGTACCCGGTCACCCGTCTTGAGATCCATCGGGGAGCGTTTGCCGTCGTCCATGAGCTTGCCCGGTCCTACCGAGATGACTTCACCTTCCATTGGCTTCTCTTTCGCCGTGTCGGGGATGATGATGCCCCCCTTGATGACTTCCTTTTCTTCTAAGCGCTTCAAGAGAACACGATCATGCAAAGGCCTGACATGCATAGTGTTAAGTCTCCTTTTCTTTCAAAAAAACCTCTTCCATTAGGTTACGCCACGAGTATTAGCACTCGATCAAAGCGAGTGCTAATAATATAAATTGGAAGGGCGGCTTGTCAAACGGCACGAGCGGTTTTTTATGCCCGCGGAAAATTGAAATTATGAGGATTTTATGGCTGCGAATGTTGATGCATGCAAATCTTTGCTAATATAATGTTGATTTGAATTTTTAGAATCCTTTAGAATGCCCAGGATGGTTTCATAGAGAAGGGGGTATCATCCATGGATCGAGGCCACAAATGGCTGCTCCTTGCCTCTCTGGCGGGCGCGGTAGCGTTGGCTGCTGGACTGTGCTGGGCACAACCGCAGACTCAGAGTCAGGTGCAGAAAAAAGTCGTGGAGCCGCAGAAGCAGGACGAGACGCCCTACACAGAAGAAGAGTTCAACGCCTATGAGGCGGCGGTCAAGGAGCCAGATCTGACGAAGAGGCCGGCGCTTCTGATTGCCTTCATGGAGAAATATCCCAAGTCGACACTTCAGGTTTACATCGTCAACGCGTACGAGGCCCTGATGGCGCAGTACCATGATCAAAAGAACTACAAGACGTTGGAGCCGCTGGCGGAGCAATGGCTTAAATACAAGCCAGACGACCTCAAAACTCTGCTCTTGATCACAGATTCGGCGCAGAACCTGGGCCTCGACGCCAAAGTTCTCGAATACGGCCAGAAGGTTTATGCGGCGGCCCCTAACGCTCAATTGGCCGCTTTGATTTACCAGACGTATGAAAAAATGGGAGATCAGGCCAAGCGCGAGGAATGGGCTCTCAAGCTTATGGCAATGCCCGAGTTCAACGACAACTTCGAATTACGGTGGCTTTTCGTGGTTAAGCACGCCGAGAAAAAAGAACTCGCGAAGGCTGCGGACTATGCTCAGCAGGCATTAAAGGCACTGGCATCTGCGAAGAAGCCTGATGCCACATCTCAAGCCGATTGGGTCAAGCATACCAAGGACGTTGAGCATGCTTGCTACAATATCATCGCGACCAACTATCAAGAGCAGAAGAAGTGGGACGAGGCCATTCAGACGTATGAGAAGGCGCTGAAAGTCAAACTGTACGATGGGGGTTATTATTACATCGGCTATTGTCAGTGGCAGAAAGACGACGTCGACAGTGCCATTCCGTCATTTGCCAAAGCCGAATACCTGGGTGGTGAACTCAAGGCCAAGGCGACCGAGAACCTCGAGAAGCTCTACAAGAGCCAACACAACCAGACCCTTACCGGCATTGACAAAGTGCGCAACAAAGCCAAGCTGGAAATAGACGCTCTCCGCGCCGGCAAATAGCGCATTGCATTTACCGACGCATCGCGGGCAAGATCAGAACTGCCGAGGATCCCATGAATCTTGAAGGCAAGTGGAAAGCCATATTGATCGGGTCCCTGATAACGGGGCTGGCGCCTCTCGTTCCCCTTCTCAATCTGGCCTGCTGTCTGATTCCTTTCGCGGGGGCTCTCGTAGCGGTGGCGATTTACTGCAATGAGACGCCGCGGACCGCCGTAAACAACAGCGACGGAGTCATCCTGGGCGTGATGACCGGATTGATTGGATCCGTAATATACGCAATCCTCATCATCCCCGTGGTTTTTTTCCTGGGCAACTTCATCGGCGGCTTTCTGGGACGCCTGCTCCCGGGAGAGGCAGATCTACCTGCAAGGCTGGAGCCCTTAGTGCACGGAATTCTCGCCAACTTTGGCGGCATCCTGGCTTTTGCGGTGATCTTCCGAGTGTTGAGCCACCTGGGCCTGTCCCTCGTGTTCGGCATCCTTGGCGGCATCGCTGGGGTCGCCCTTTTCAAGCGCACTGCCAACCCCTGAAAACAGCAATCGACCAAAGGCGCATATCGATCCTCCGGATGTCCTCGCGAACGTGCGCCTGCGAGAGGAGAATGTGGATAATTGCCTGTTGCGCATAACCCGGCGAGTCGCGCCAGCAACTCGAACTCACGACACATCGCCGGTGGGTCGCAGTAGTCTAATGGACTCGGCTCTTCGCAGCGCGCACCTGCCGTGCGATGTGTAAGCGCGAGAGAGCCCGCAGCAGTGCCAGTTCGGCGCGTGCGAAATCGAGGTTGGGGTCCTTGGAACCCAGGCGTCTTTCCGCCCGTGATTTGGCCTGCTCGGCGCGGTTGAGATCGATCTCCGAGGCCAGCTCCGCGGTCTGCGCCAGCAGGACCACACGATCCGGTAGAACTTCAGCGAATCCCCAGGAACAAAAGAAACTCTCCATGGCATCGCCGACATGATACCTGATCTCGCCGATGCCCAACTCTGCGAGCAGCGGAGCGTGCCCGGGAAGGATTCCCAGTTCTCCTTGGTTGGAAGGGAGGGTGACCCGATCGACGAGACCGTTGAAGAGTTGCCTCTCCGGCGTTACTACGACAAGATGTATTTTTTCCGGCAGCGCCATAAGATTCAGTGAAGAACGGGGAGTGACTAATCGATCTCATTCGTCACGCGTCATTCGTCACCCTTTCCGACTGTTTCAAGCTGCGGCGAGCTGTTTCGCCTTTTCCAAAACTTCGTCGACGCCGCCCACCATGTAGAACGCCTGTTCGGGTATATGATCGTATTCGCCGCGGCAGATGCCCCGGAAACTTTCAATGCTGTCCTTGACGGACAGGTACTTGCCTTTGATCCCAGTAAACTGTTCCGCGACGAAGAAAGGCTGGGAAAGGAACTTCTGAATTTTCCGGGCGCGGCTGACGGTCAGCTTGTCGTCCTCGCCCAGCTCATCGATTCCCAGGATCGCGATAATATCCTGCAGGTCCCTGTAGCGCTGCAGAATTCGCTTCACCTCGCGCGCCACCGTGTAGTGCTCTTCCCCGACAATGCGCGGATCCAGGATGCGTGAAGTCGATGCCAGCGGGTCAACCGCGGGATAGATGCCCAGTTCGACGATCTTCCGCTCGAGGTTGGTCGTCGCGTCCAGATGGGAGAAAGTAGTTGCCGGCGCAGGATCTGTGTAATCGTCGGCGGGCACATAAATCGCCTGGATGGAGGTGATGGAGCCATCCTTTGTGGAAGTAATGCGCTCCTGCAGCTCACCCATTTCGGTTGCCAGATTAGGCTGATATCCGACCGCGGACGGCATGCGCCCGAGTAGCGCAGACACTTCCGAACCCGCCTGGGTGAAGCGAAAGATGTTGTCAATGAACAGGAGCACGTCCTGGTGCTCGACATCCCGGAAATACTCGGCGACGGTCAATCCCGTCAGACCCACGCGCAGGCGCGCTCCCGGGGGTTCCGTCATCTGGCCGTAGATGAGTGCAGCTTTGTCGATGACACCCGATTCCTTCATCTCGAGCCACAGGTCATTGCCTTCGCGAGTCCTTTCGCCGACGCCCGCAAACACCGAAAATCCGCCGTGGTGGGTCGCGATGCGGTTGATCAGCTCCATGATGATAACGGTCTTGCCGACTCCCGCGCCGCCGAACAGGCCGATCTTGCCGCCCAGGACGTAAGGTTCGAGAAGGTCGATGACTTTGATGCCGGTTTCCAGCATCTTGCTTTCGGTACTTTGCTGCTCGAACGTCGGGGCGGGCCTGTGGATGGGATAGCGGGTATCCGCGTGCACAACCCCCATCTGATCGACCGGCTCCCCGATGACGTTCAATACCCGGCCCAGGGTTCCGCGCCCGACGGGCACGGTGATAGGTCCGCCCGTGTCGATAGCGTCCATGCCCCGCACCATGCCATCGGTAGGCTGCATGCTGACGCAACGGACTCGATTTTCACCCAGGTGCTGCTGAACCTCTGTCGTGACGTGGACGGTCCCGTTCGGATTCTGCCCTTCGATGATGACGGCACTGTAGATTGTGGGAAGGTGCCTCTCCTCAAATTCGCAGTCCACCACCGGTCCGATGATCTGTACTACTTTGCCTTTGTTCGTCATTCACTCTCCTCTCGATGGGAGCACGCGCGTTCCGGCCTCAGGATGCGAATTACGCGGCCCCGCTATCGAAGCGGCCGGATCGGATCAGGATCCGGCGGCGGTTGCGCCGCTGACGACCTCGATCAATTCCTTGGTAATTCCCGCCTGGCGCACCTTGTTGGCATAGAGGGTCAGGCTGTCGATCATTTCGGACGCATTCTTGGTGGCCGCGTCCATTGAGGTCATACGCGCGCCCTGCTCCGAGGCGGCTGCTTCCAGCATGGCGCAAAAAATCTGCGATTCGACGTGGCGCGGCAGCAAACGGTTGAAGATCTCCTCCGGAGGCTCATCGTACAGATACTCCACGAGATGAGATTCCTCAATTCCCTCGATCTTGCGGATGGGAAGCAGCGGTTCCACGACCACGCGTTGCTGCACCACCGACTTGAACTCGTTATAGACGAGCCAGATCTGATCCTTCCTCTCCTGCACAAATTCCTCGATGATCCCCTTTGCGATCGCGGCGGCGTCGGCGAAGCTCGGCTTCTGCAGGATGCCGATGGCTTCCTGGCGCACAGAGTAGGAACGGCGCCGGAAAAAGTCGCGTCCGCGCTTGCCGAGCAGGTTAAGCTCCACGGCGGCATCCGGGTGCCCGACGATGAATTCTACGGCCTGCTTCACGATATTCGTGTTGTAAGCGCCGCAGAGCCCCTTGTCCGCGGTGATTACGACCAGCTCGATGCGCCGTCCGCCTCGATGGGCGAGCAGCGCGTGTTGTTGCTCGGGCACGCGCGCGGCAAGGCTGTTGAGCACTGCCAGCATCTGGCGCGCATAGGGGCGTGCCGCAATCACGCGCTCCTGGGCACGCCGCAGCCGCGCCGCGGAGACGAACTTCATCGCGCGCGTGATCTGCTGAATGTTTTTGGCGCTGCGGATGCGGCGCCTGATATCTCGAACATTAGCCATACGATTATCGGGGATTCCTAGCCGGCCGCCGCCTGTTCGGCGCCGCTCGCCCTGTCCACGGCGTATTTTTCCTTGAATTCCTTGAGCGCCGCCAGGAGTTGGGAGCGCATATCATCGCTCAACGATTTCTCGGCGGCGATTTTTTTTACGAGCGGCCCCTTCATGGTTTCCATGAACTGGTACAGCTGCTTTTCAAAAGCACGGATCTGGCTCACGGGCAGATCGTCCACAAACCCCTGAGTTCCAGAGAAAATGATGACGATCTGCCGAACTACGTCCAAAGGCTGATATTGATCCTGCTTCAGGATTTCGGTCAGCCTCTCGCCGCGCGCGAGCTGGGCCTGGGTCGCTTTGTCCAGATCGGAGCCGAACTGGGCGAAAGCCGCCAGTTCGCGGTACTGCGCAAGCTCCAGCCGGAGCGTACCCGCGACCTGTTTCATCGCCTTGATCTGAGCGTTGCCGCCGACGCGGCTCACCGAGTTTCCCACGTTGACGGCCGGCCGGATGCCCGCGTGAAACAGATCCCCTTCCAGGAAGATCTGACCGTCCGTGATCGAAATGACGTTGGTCGGAATATAGGCGGAGATATCTCCTGCTTGCGTTTCGATCACAGGGAGTGCCGTGAGGGATCCGCCGTGGTTCTGATCGTTCATCTTGGCGGCCCGTTCCAACAGCCGCGAGTGCAGATAGAAAACGTCGCCGGGGTATGCTTCACGTCCCGGCGGCCGGCGGAGCAAAAGGGAGATCTCGCGGTAAGCGGCTGCATGCTTGGACAGATCGTCGTAAATGACCAGCGCATGCCGCCCGCGGTCGCGGAAGTATTCGCCCATGGCACAGCCGCAATAAGGGGCGATGTACTGCATGGTCGCGGGATCGGATGCCGATGCCGAAACCACGATCGTGCGATCCATGACTTCATAATCGGTGAGCGTCTTGACGACCTGAGCCACGGTCGAGCGCTTCTGCCCGATTGCGACATAAATCGAGATCACGTCGGTATTCTTCTGATTGATGATCGTGTCGATGGCGATGGCAGTCTTGCCGGTCTGGCGGTCCCCGATAATCAACTCACGCTGGCCGCGGCCGATCGGGATCATGGCGTCGATCGCCTTGAGCCCGGTCTGCAAAGGTTCCTTGACGGGCTGCCGGTCGATGACTCCGGGAGCGAGCCGCTCGATAGTAGCGTACTCCCCGCTAATGATCGGTCCCCGTTCGTCGATGGGTTCTCCCAACGCATTGACGACCCTGCCGATGAGCCCGTCGCCGACCGGAACACTCATGATGCGATTCGTACGCTTGACCGTGTCCCCCTCACCAATCAGGGTATACTCGCCGAAAAGGACGGCGCCCACATTGTCCTCTTCGAGATTGAGGGCGATACCCTTGACCCCGTGCGGAAAATCCAGGAGTTCGCCGGCCATGACTCGATCCAGGCCATGAATACGCGCGATGCCGTCGCCCACCGACATGATGGTTCCCACTTCGCTGACCATCACGCTGGACTCGTAGTCCTTGATCTGCTCGCGTAGAATCTTGGTAATTTCGTCGGCATTGATTTGCATGTCGGGTTTCCCTTTTTCGTCAGTCTGGGCGGAAGCAGATTCATTCAGGCCGTGCCCAGCCAGTGTCGATCACTCTTGCATCAAACGCCGCCGCATCTCTTCGAGCTGCGTGCGGATGGAGCCATCGTAAACCGTGCTGCCGATCTGAACGACAACCCCGGCCAGAAGCTCGGGATCCGTCTGCATGGTAAGAACCGATTGGCGGCCGGTGGCCCCGGCGAGACTCATGCGCAAAGCTGACACATCCTCCTCGCTCAAGGGGGCCGCGGAGGTGACTCTGGCAGCGATGATCCCATGCCGCTCGTTCAGAGTCTTTTTATAGAGATCACAAATATCCCCAAAATAACGTATGCGATGGTGGCGGAGCAGAATGCGCAGAAAGTTGCTCGTGGATTGAATGACAGGATAACGAACGAGCAATTCAGAGAGCACGTTCTCCTTCGACTCGCGAGGAATCGCCGGGCTGTCGAGCGCATCCAAGAGTGCAGGAACCTGGCGGAAGATCTCACGGTAGGTACTGAGATCCTTCAAAACAGCAGCATCCTCGTTTTTCTCAAGCGTCACGTCTGCCAGAGCGCGCGCATAGCGGGCAAACACTGCCGACGGTATCATTCACGTCCTCCCACCCTGTCGACAAAGCGTGCAAAAAGGCGACGTTCGTCCTCCACCGTCATGCCATCCCGGATTTTCCCCTCGGCCAGCTGCACCGATAGCTCGGCCACATGTGCCTTCAGCTCGAGCTGCGCGGCCCGCGTAAGCCCTTCGATCTCCAGCCGCGCGCGTTCCAGAATTTTTTCAGCTTCCCGGTCGGCGGAAGCAACCAGGCGTTCGTGTTCCTCTCTGGCCTCGATCTCAGCAGCTGCCCTCATCTGGCGGAGTTCGTCATCGAGGGAACTCATGCGCAGGTTGATTTCATTGAGGCGCGCCTCAGCTTCCAAACGAGCCTTCTGCGCTTCCATCAGCTGCTCGCGGATGGCCTGAGAGCGGCTGGCAAAAAAACTCGCAAGCGGTTTGCGTCCGACATAAACCAGGACAGCGGCAACCAGAAGCAGATTGGTGAATCTGCCGATTTCCAGAAGCGGCCCCCAGCGGTCGCCTGTTTCGGCAGCCCAAGCCTCACTGGAAAGAGCCGCGCAGATTGCCGGCACGAGCAGCCCGTGGTGCAACCAGACATTTGTCCGAAGTTTCATGCCAGTTCCCGGTGGAACATCTTCAAGATGACCGTCCCGTCCTGCTGTCCTGCAGAGATCGGCGCTCAGGCAGAGCGCCGCAGAATCGCCGACGTGATGCGGCGAGCCATATCCTCGGCCTCATTTCCCAGCTCGACTTTCGCCTCATTCACCTGGATCTTCACGAGATCACGCGCCTCCAGCAATAGTTGTTCGGCACCCTTTCGAGCCCGCTCCAGCCCGCCGCTCCGATAGAGCAACGCGTCGGCGCGAGCCTTCTCCACGAGCCGATACCCTTCCATCCGGGCATTCTTGATCGTCGCTTGATACTGGTCGAATAACTGCAAGTGATGAGCAAGGTTCTGTCGAGTTTGCGCCATCAGGCCGGTGGTCTTCATCTCCCTCTCCTCCTGAACGCGCATGATCGGCTTCACGAGGAGGTAGTTTAAAGCTACCACCGTGAAAACAAAGATGAATATCGCGGGAAGGATGGACCAATCAACACTGATCATACTGGCAACGTACGCTAGAGGATTTAACTTCCTCGATCGGTTTCCAGCTTAATTTGATCCAGGCTGGCAACATAGAAAAGGAGGAAAATATCACAGGGCTCCGACGCCGTCAAGGAGTTTCCCCCTACGCACATCGGTGATATATTCTGTGGATGCTCAAGCACTTAGCTCTCCTGTTCCTGTTGGGAGGAGCCATCGAGACCGTCTGGCTCCTGAGCTGCAGGCTAAGCCCGTTGCGCGCTCATAGCGGGTCATTCGTCGCACTCATGCTCCTGAGTTTCGTCCTCTGCATCTCGGGTTTCTTTCGGTGCCGACTGCGGGATCGCAGAGATGTGCTGTGCATGCTCGGCTTCGCCCTCCTCTTTCGACTGACCGTGTTGCCGGCCACGCCAGACGAGAGTGAGGACGTCTATCGCTATCTGTGGGACGGAAAGATCTCTTCAGCGGGAATCAGTCCCTATCTGCATCCCCCTGAGGCCCTGGAACTGGAGAGCTTTCGCGACCCTCTTCTGTATCCGATGTTGAACTCCAAGTCGTATATCACGACATATCCTCCGCTCTCCCAGGCTGTGTTTCGGGCCTGCTACGGCTTGTTCGGGCCGTCGGTTTTGGCCATGAAAGCGATTTTCAGCCTGTTCGAGTTCGCTTCGTTGCTCTTGGCATGGCGGCTCCTCGTTTCCTTTGGGACCGGCTTGCAGTCGCTGTTTCTGATGGCTTGGAATCCATTTTTTGTTTTTGAGTTTTCCCACTCCGGCCATTCCGACAGCCTCATGATGTTTTTGATCCTGCTTTCGATTTACTTGGGGCACCGCCGAAAGAGCGTTTGGGCAATGGCGAGCTTTGCCGGAGCGATCCTCGTAAAGCTGCATCCAGCGCTTTGGATTCCCCTCTTTTGGCGCCGTATGGGATGGAAGCCGGCTGCGGTCTGCCTGAGCGTGGTGGGAATTGGGATGTACGGCTGCTATTCCTTCCAGACCCTGCGCTCGTATCTGCAGTCCCTCCGGCTCTACTATCGACTTTTCGAGTTTAATGCAGGCATTCATTACATGCTCAGGTTCATTGGAAGCTCTTTTTTCCGACAGTCGTGGGACAAGGCGGCCGGACCCTACCTCGCCGTGCTCCTGATCGCGGTCGTCGCTGCGATCTCCATGAGGTTTCCCTTGGCCAATGCACGCGATGTGCTGCACGCCGGGTTTTGGATCATGACGGCAGACCTGTGCCTGGCCACGACCGTGCACCCATGGTATCTCGTCTGGGCGGCGTTGGCGTTGCCTGTACTCCCTTATGCATTCATGCTCTATTGGACCGGCGCATGTTTCCTGTCTTACCTCGCCTACGCGCACAGCCCGGTCTATGAACCGCGCTGGGTCCTGCTGGTCGAATACCTGCCGATGTATGCCTTGATGGCGTGGGAGGTACTTCGCGGAGCCCCTCTGCTGCAGGCTGCGGACCGCGTAAACGCCGGACCCCAGGAGCACGTCCTTCCTCTCAGTTAGGAGCCTGTCAGAAAATCAGGTGGACTGCCCCTTCCGGATCAGGTCAAGAAATTCAATCCTGGTTCGGTGATTCGTGCGGAATGTCCCGTGCATTGAACTGGTCGTGGCGCGGCTGTTCTGTTTCTGGATGCCACGCATCATCATGCACATGTGTTGGGCTTCAACCACCACGGCCACGCCGAGTGGGTCGAGTTTCCGGTTGAGTGTATCGGCGATCTGCACTGTAAGACGCTCCTGCACCTGCAGCCGCCGGCTGAACACCTCCACCAGCCGGGCGATTTTGCTGAGGCCCACCACCTTCTTGTTGGGCAGATACGCAACGTGGACCTTGCCAAAGAAAGGTAGAAGGTGGTGCTCGCACAGACTGAAAAAATCGATGTCGGAAACGATGACCATCTCATCGTATTCGACATCGAACAAAGCGTTGTTCAGGACCGCGTCCACATCCTGAACGTACCCGCTCGTCAGGAATTGCAATGCCTGACTCACCCTCTCCGGTGTTCCCTGTAATCCGTCCCGTTCCGGATTTTCTCCGAGTTCGATCAGGAGATCATGCACAAGATTTTTCATGGATCACTCGCACGGGCCATGGCAGCGGCCGAATAGGTACCGCAGTCATAAACCTCAGATATTAAATAACTTAGTACGGCAAACAGCAACAAACTGTAATGGTAATCTTGGAAAACAGCGATGTCAAAGTCAAACGTCGCCTTTCCTTGCGGCGAAACTGGGGACAGCAGCTTCGCCACGGCCTTGTCTCTGGATGCTATTTACAGAACATTCCAAAGTCATTAAACTTATTCGATATGTCCAGGACCAGAACAGGCATCCGAAGAGTGGGCAGCGCGTTCGTGGAGGCTGCCAAGTCCATGTGGAGCTATGAAGTCCCGCGGGACGCCGCTTCCATTTCCTATTTCAGCTTGTTCATCATGTTCCCCGCGATCCTCGTCCTGTTTGCCATTTTGGACGCCGTTCTGGGTATGTGGAAGCTCCACGAAGAGGTGATTCAGAGGATCGTCGCGCTGTTTCCGGGATCCAAGATGTTCCTGGAAAAAAATCTCTCGGAGATCACACAACCTTCTCCTGCCTTGCTTCTCCTCTGCTGCATTGTGGTGCTCTGGGGTTCGACATGGGTGTTCACGTTCCTGGAAAACGCATTGAATCGGGCCTGGGGAGTACCGAGGCGACGAACGTTCTGGGAAAGCCGTGTGCGAAGTACCGCCCTCCTGGTTCTGGGTGGCGCGCTGCTGCTGGTTTCCGCGGCAATAACCCTGGTCTGGGGCGCTCTGAGCTCCGAAGAACCCGCTTTTAAGCAGGATCAGATCATCAACTCTATCGGGCATTCGTTTCTGCTGGGCACCGGGATTCTGATTGCCGTCACGGTGTTTTGTTTTACTTACAAGCTGATGCCCGATCGCAAGGTGCCCTGGTGCGAAGCGCTTTCCGGCGCCGTGCTCGCGACCATCCTCTGGGAAACCGACTGGTGGATATTTGTAAATCTCGTGCCTGTCTTTGATTCGCAGAAGGTCTACGGCACGATGGGAGCTATCATAGCCCTGTTGACATGGGTTTATACCTCCAGTCTGATCACTCTGTTCGCGGCCTACTTCTCTGCCCAGCTGCATAAAGCCGAACAGCTGCCGGAAGCCTCCGAACGGCAAGTCATCCCGGCGCCGCGCGTTTCGCCGGATGAAAACGTTCGGATCTTTCCGCGACAAAGGCGCTGACGCATCTGTGAACCTTAGTTCCTTTGATTTTGCCCTCCCCGAGCATCTTATCGCGCAGCACCCGCTTCCCGAGCGGGACCAATCACGCCTGATGCTAATACGGCGGCAATCCCGCACGGTGGAGCACCGGATCTTTCGCGAGCTTCCCGATATTCTCCAATCCGATCATTTTTTGGTGGTAAACACGACCCGCGTGATTCCGGCGCGACTCTGGGCGAGTCGTCCCAGAAAGCGGGAGCGCATCGAAGTCCTGATGACGCGCGAGGAGGCCCCAGGCATCTGGCTGGTGCTGGTCCGCCCGGCTCATAAGGCCCTGCCCGGCCAGCACCTGGAGATTGGGAATGTGCGCGCGCAGGTACGTGAAATCCGGGAGGGCGGCGCCCGGCTGATCGAATTCGCGTCTAGCGTCGATCCCTGGAAAAGCATGGAGACATCGGGTGAACCGCCATTGCCGCCCTACATCCACCGACATCCGTGTCAGGATCTGACGGAGGACGGGCAGCGTTACCAGACCGTTTATGCCCGCCAAGCGGGGTCGATAGCCGCACCGACGGCGGGGTTGCACTTCACGCCTGAGGTCATGCATCGCCTTGCGCAGAAGAACATTCCGGTCTGCGAGATCCTTCTTCACGTAGGTTACGGAACGTTTCAGCCGGTGCGATGCGAAGAGATCGAGCAACACCGCATGGAGCCTGAGCATTATGAAGTGACCGACGATACCGCCGCCTCCATTCGTGCGTACTTGAGTGAAGGCAAGCGCCTGATCGCTGTAGGGACCACCACGACCCGGGTACTGGAGCATCTGGCGTGCCAATTGGATTTCCTCGGGAGTGGGTCCGCGGGTCTCTGCGATTTGTTCATTCGACCGGGATTTGAGTTTCACGCCTTGAGCGGACTTCTCAGCAACTTCCACCTTCCCAAATCGACACTCTTCATGCTCGTTTGTGCATTTGCCGGGCGCGAGTGGATGCTCGACTGCTACCGGCAGGCAGTTAAAGAAGGGTACCGATTCTACAGTTACGGCGATTGCATGCTCATTTTATGAGTTACATTCTCCGATCCGGCGCGGTTCTCCTGGGTGTAAGCCGTTGAATCAACTCCAGTAGGTGCAATCAGCACCCGGATCTCCGTTTACCGGTCCCGGCGCCCCAGCTCCATTTCTAGGAGCCTGTCCGGCAGGAGCGGAGCGATCACCTGGCCCACAGAATCGCAGTCAAGAAATGAAATAACTTGGCCGATATGGCGTAGTAGAAATTGATGAAGCAATCAGGAGACTCGCAAATGGAATGCGGCGTGGTGCGAGGCTGGCTGTTCCGATTGATGGACGGGGAGCTTTCGGCAGAGGAGCGAGCGCAGTTGGACTCACATCTCCAGCACTGCCCGTCATGCACCAGAGAGTGGAGGATTCTTACGCTTCCTCAGCGGCTTGGGAGATTGAACTCGGCGTTGGAGCCATCACCTTTCTTCTACGCGCGGCTACGAGCGAGGCTGGAAAACGAAGCTCAAAGCATCACAGTCTGGCAAGTCATTCTCGGCTTATCTCGACAGATCGTGCCGGCGATGGCAACTGTGACTTTAGTCATTATCTCTTTGTTTGCATATATGGAGTTTCGTGGTCCGAGACCGGACCTATACCAGGCCTATGACAGCATTTTCATGACTCCTGGCCATTCCAGCCGAATGGTGATCGCCGAAGAAATCACGGATGAAAGTGTGATTCATTCCTTGGTGGAGAAATCGACAACTCCAGTCCTCAGCGCACCCAAGAAATAGGCACTCAGAGGTTTACGATTAATGCGATCAAAGACGAGCGCAGCGCTGATGCTGATAGCGATTTTTTTGCTCGGAGGCATAAGCGGGGCTGTCTCCGGCTATCTCTACCAGAATCATATAGGGCAAAATCCGACACAAAGGCCGCCGGTACCTACGAAACGAGACGTCGTCGAAGAGATCGCGCAAAGTTTGCACATGGACGCTCACCAGAAGGAAAACCTCAAGGATATCATCAAGAAAAGTGGGGATCGATACAGCGCTCTCTCGGTGCAGTTCCGCCCCCAATACGAACAGATTCGCACCGAGACCGATCAAGCCATCCGCGCCATTCTGCGCCCGGATCAGAGGCAGCACTTTGAAGAAACTCTCGAAAAAATGGACGCCCGGCGTCGGGCTCTCACCCACGATGCACCTCCCGCACGAGGCAAGTAGCGGACTGTCTGGAAACTAAGCCCGACGTTTCTCATCTCGATCCCTTGCTACTCCACGCCGACCACCGCCCTGGCTACGGTCAGGACAGAGACGCGCAAGGCTCCTCCTTCAAGAAGCGCCTCGGAAGCACTCTCGGCCGTCGATCCCGTCGTCATGACATCGTCAACCAGAAGCACGCGCGCACCGTGGGCAACCGCAGGAAGAGCGCAACGAAAGGCGTGGCGCAGGTTGCTGGAGCGTTCCGAATCGCTCAACCCTACCTGGGGTTGGGTGTTGCGAACGCGAGACAAAGTTCTTTCTTTGAACGGGCGCCCTATCAGGCGGGCAAGAGATGCGCCAAGGAGAGCCGCCTGGTTGTAGCCGCGCTCGCGTTGCCGCTCGGGGTGCAGGGGAACAGGAACGACCAGATCAATCTCGGTCACATCCCAACATTCGAGAAGCGTCGAAGCCAGCAGTGGCGCCAGCAATTCCACCAGGTCTCTGCGCCCGCCAAACTTCAAAGCCCGAATCATGCCGCTGAGCTCGGCACCGTACCAACCGAACGCCCGCGCGCCGGAGAACCGGGGAGGGCTGATCATGCATCGGCCGCACAGATGAACGAGCTCGCTCGCAAAGGTTCGATACGGAAGCCCGCAAGAAGGGCATGATGGTCCGACGATGCGCTGTTGTAAGGCCTTCTCCCAGCATCGCACGCAGACACCGCAGTCCTGTGCGCGGGAGATGGGATGGGCACACACGAGGCAGGCATCGGGATAAAACAGGTTTAGAACACTGTCTGCAAAGCGTCGAAAGGTGGACGCGGGGATATCACGCCTGGTGGGAAGAAGCAGCTTCATGTTCGCCATGAGAGGGAAAAGAATCCGCTTTTCCAGCGCCGCCGCGGCTGAAATGAGGCGAATGCCGGCAAAGTGAAATGCCCCGTCGGTCGGGTGGGCTAATCCTTGAGCAACCCCTTTTCCTGTAATCCTTGACAACGAAGACAAAACTGGGTCCAGGGCACGGCTTCCAATCTCTTCGGGTGAATCGGCTCCTCGCAGTGAATGCAGACCCCAAAGGACTTGTCATCAATGCGCTCGAGTGCCTCATTCACCTGTTGAAGGATGGCGCGATCACCGGAACTCTTGCCAAACATGAATTCTTTCGTATAAGACTCCACAGCCATGTCGGCGACGTCCTGAATGGCGGGCTCCTTCTCGCGGCCGTAACCTTCAGTGCGCGTAACCATATCGGCAAGAGAGAGTTTTTTCTGGACCAGCTTTCCCCTGAAATGTTCCAACTTCTTTTCATCCATCGATCATCTTCTCCCACTCGCCTATTTGTGGTACGGGATATTGCGCAAAATGGTCAGTGCTCGATACAGTTGCTCCAAGAGTAACACTCGGGCCATCTCGTGGGTCCAGGTCATGGGGCCCAGGGACATCCGCAGGTAAGCCTGATTCAAGAGCCTGGGATCGACGCCTTCCGGACCTCCGATAATGAACGCGGTCTCCCTTGCACCGCGAATCTGTTCCGATTCAAGCCAGCGGGCGAATTCAGGGGAATTGAACTGCCTGCCTCGTTCATCCAGGAGCACCTTCTGGCATCCTTGAGGAAGAGCACGTTCAATCTCGGTTCTTTCCGCAGTCAGCAACGCTGCTCCCCGAAGCCCACGGCGCTTGGAGAGGTCAGGCACCTCGGCCACAACAATGGTAGCCAGATGATTCAGCCTCTCCAGATATTCCGACAGCAAGGACCTCAAATGGGCATTCTGTGTCTTGCCTACCCAACAAGCCGTTATGCGCATAACCGTGGTCCAGAAGCTCCGCCTCCTGAAGCAAGGCGCCGAATTTTACCGAAAGCTCTGGGCCAATTCAACTGCCCCGCGTAATGAGCTTCGATTCAGACAAAGGCAGAAGATCGCGAGAGAGACGATGACCAACGCCTGCCGACGTTCCGGCAGCATGCCCCTCCGGCCGCAGTTCACTACTTGCGTTTCCGCGCCTTCCTTGCAGGCGCCGGGGAAGGCGCCGTCTCCTCCAGAAGCGCGGCGGTGTCAATGATCTTGGCGTCGCGCCATAGTCGCTCGAGATCGTAGTAGGCGCGCGCCTGCTTCGAGAATATGTGGATCACAAGGTCGAGATAATCGAGCAGAATCCATTCGGCATTGTTGTAACCCTCGACATGAGCCGGACGATATCCGTGGGACGCCATTTTTTCCCTCACTTCATCGGCAATCGCTTGAATCTGGCGCTGAGAGTCGCCGGTGCAGAGCAGAAAACAGTCAGCGAAGCTGGCGACCGAAGAGATGTCGATCGCAACGATGTCCAACGCTTTCTTGTTATCCGCGGCCTGAATGGCAATCTTCAAAGCATCATTCATCTTTCACCATAAAGATGGAGTTTCTGGATATATTCATGCACCAAAGCCGGCACAAGATCATCGATGGCTTGCCCCGACGCGGCGCGCCGGCGTATCTGTGACGCGGCGATCTCCGGCGCGCCCACATCCACAAGAAAGATGCGGCTCTCGGAGGATGAAGACTCCGCGGCAAGCCGGCTTTGGACGTAGGCTGAGTCCCATCCCCTGCAATCCACGAGGCGCCCAAGCACATCGGCAGGGAGAATGCCCTCAATGTCCGGCACGAGGAAGCCCGGACGCATGGCAAAAACAAAAGTGTAGGTTAAGAGGAGCTCGGCGCCCCGGTGCCATCCCGCGACCTCCAGAAGCGAGTCGCCTCCCGCAATGAAGTGCAGCGCATGGTCCGCTATTCCGAAACGCCGCGCCAGCTTGGCCAGCGTGTCGATGGAATAAGGGCTGACGGGCGACTCCAGCTCCACCGGGGATGGATGAAAATACTCGCAGCCGGACGTCGCGAGGCTCACCATGGCATACCGATGGTTGAAGGATATCAAGTCATGGGGCTGCTTGTGCGGGGGCGTGCAGGCAACCACGAAAAGAACCCTGGAAAGGCCGAAGAGCCCGCGAGTCCGGCGTGCAATGTGGAGATGTCCCAGATGAATGGGGTTAAAACTACCTCCGAGCACGCCCAGCCTGATGGCCGTCAAATCGGATCTCCTGTCGATTGCCTGCCCGCCGTCATGCGCTCAAACCTGCCGTTAGGATGTTATCCAGCAGCCCGATGAGTTCGGCGATCCCCTGGCCTGTAACCGAAGAAATGGGCTGGAAGGGTATCTTGCGGCGCGCGCACATCATGCGCAGCCGCAAAAGCTGGCGCGGGTCCGCAAGCGCGTCCATCTTGGAGGCAACCACGATCTGCTTCCTCTGGGCCAGCTCTTCGTCGAACAACGTCAGCTCGTGCAAAATCGTCTTAAAGTCGGCAACGGGATCACGTTCCGGCTGGCTCACATCCACAAGATGCACCAGAACCTTGGTCCGTTCCACATGTTTCAGAAACTCATCTCCCAGACCATGTCCTTCATGGGCGCCTTCAATCAGGCCGGGAATGTCCGCGACGACAAAGGTGCGGTAGTCTCCCACCGCAACGACGCCGAGATGGGGAACAAGGGTCGTAAAGGGATAATCGGCTATCTTCGGCTTCGCCGAGCTGATGCGCGAGATGAGCGTGGATTTACCCACGTTGGGAAACCCGACGAGCCCGACATCGGCAATCAGTTTCAGGCTGAGCGACAGCTCCAACACCTCTCCAGGATGTCCGGGTTCAGCGCGGCGGGGCGCCTGGTTCGTTGATGTGGCGAAACGCGCATTGCCGCGGCCGCCCATGCCCCCGACGGCAACCCTCACCCGTTGGCCCGGCACGCCGAAATCATGAAGCAGAATGTGCTCCGGCTCCTTAAACACCTGGGTGCCGGGCGGCACCAGGACAGCGACATCTTCACCTTCCCTTCCATGACGCCTCGATCCTTCACCGTGCCGCCCTCGTTCAGCCTTGAAGATGCGTTTGTACTGAAAGTGCAGGAGGGTGTTCACCCGGTCCGTGCATTCCATATACACGTCGCCCCCCTTGCCGCCATCTCCGCCGCTCGGTCCTCCACGGGGAACGAACTTCTCGCGCCGGAAGGCGAGGCAGCCGTTACCGCCATTGCCGGCGTGAACAAAGATTCTGGCACGATCTATAAACATCAGAAACCCAGTGTTTTCCTCGAGAAAGGTCCGGCGCCCAAAAACAAAAAGGACCCCATTTGGGGTCCTGCGTGCGCTCGACGTGAAGTGCTTTCCCGGTAATTATGACTCCGCCTCAATGTGGACAAACCGCCCTAATCGTCCCCGATTCTGGAATTTCACCACACCCGTGATCTCGGCGTAAAGGGTATCATCACGCCCGATGCCGACATTGAGCCCAGGCTTTAACCTGCTTCCCCTCTGCCGGACGATGATCGTCCCCCCGCTGACCAATTGGCCCGCGAACCGTTTGACTCCCAGCCGCGGGGATTGGCTGTCACGGCCGTTCCTGGAACTTCCAACACCTTTCTTGTGTGCCATGGCTTTTCCTTGATTCCTATTCGGCAGAGAAACTGATCTTATCGATGCGCACCCGCGAATACGCTTGCCGGTGCCCGCGCGTGCGGCGGTACTGTTTCTTGGCCTTGTACTTGAAAACGAGAACTTTATCTCCCAGGCCATTCGCCGCGACCGTGCCGGAAACTAAGGCTCCTTTAAGCAGAGGCCGGCCGATATGGATACTTTCGTCAGCCTTGACCAGCAACACGTCGCTGAACTCGACGGAAGAGCCCGGTTCAGCATCTAGTTTCTCCAGGCGCACGTCTTCGCCTTCCGCAACACGATACTGCTTTCCACCGCTCTTGATCACTGCGTACACGGGCACAACCTCCTGTGACAAAACTTACATATTACTTCATGATCAACCCCAAAAGCAATACAAACCATGCGTGTTATCAAGGATTCGAGCCTCGCCGGGACGACGGACAATATGCAACATCGCCAGAGCCTTCAAATCGCCCCGCCGGCAGCACCGTGGCCGGATTTTAGCGGCTTCCCGGATCGAGCCTCCACGATGTTTCTGGGCTCGGGAGAATAGAGAGGAAGCTCGATCTGAAAGGCTGTTCCCCGTTCCGGCTCGCTCGCGACAGTAATCTGCCCGTTGTGCGCTTCCACCACCCATTTCACAAGAGCCAGACCGAGACCTACGCCCCCGTTGTTGCGGCTGCGCGCCGGGTCGGCGCGATAGAGGCGGTCAAATATGTGCGGCAGGTCACGTCCTGAGATTCCGATCCCGTCGTCACGAATGCCGATCCGGATCTTCGCTGCGTCATTCGTGATGGAAACCTGAATCTTGCCTCCATCCCTTGAGTATTTGATCGCGTTGTCGAGGAGATTGAGAATTGCCCTGCGCATCCAGAGATCATCCGCTTCCACGACGGCATCCGGCAGATCCGGGACCTCTATCTGGATATTGCGTTCCATCGCCAGCAGCTGCATCTGTTCTGTCAGATCGCCGATTAGCGGCTTTAGATTGATCGGCTTTTTCGCAAGGACCTGGCTGCCCGCTTCTGCTTCCGAGAGCGTCAGAATATCGTTCACGATCCGGGTGAGACGATCGAGTTCCTCGAGGTTCGAAATCAGGACCGAGCGGATTTCCTCGGATAGCGACTCGGAACGAAGAGCTATCTCATTCTCACCCTGAAGAATTGCCAACGGAGTGCGCAACTCATGCGCCACGTCGGCATTGAACCTGCGCATCTGATCGAAGGATTGGCTCAGGCGCGCGACCATGGAGTTAAAGGATTGCACGAATCTTTGGACTTCCGCTTCTTTGCGCGCGCCCACGATCTGCGTGTTCAGTTTCTCCGACGTGATTTGTTCCGCGGTGTGGGCCAGGTCATCGAATGGCTTGAGAGCATGCGCGGCGAGGAACCAGCCGACGCCGATCGCGATGATCAGAATCAGCGGCACCGAATACATGTAGATCGACATGTACTCGTGCATCAGGTCGGTCACTTCATTCAGGTCGCGCCCGAGATGCAAAACTATTATCTGCCCGTGCCCCGACGGCATAACCCGGTTGATGAAACGGAACTTCCGGCCGTCGGAGGCTTCGGCGTCGCTGAATCCGCTATGCACGTGCAGCACATCATCCAGGTCTTTTCCCTTTAACATGCGCCGGATGTAGTAGCCGTAAAACTCCTCGCGCATGACCTTGCCGTCCAGATCCGTGAGGACAAAGAACGGACGGAGGGTGTCCAGAGCCATGGCGTCCGCGGGAGGCACGTTGGGTTGCCAGTCGAACCCTTCCGGCGTGGCCCGGAAGTTATTCACAAAGGAAGTCGCCTGGCGTTCCAGCCTGCTTTCGAAATTGCGCTCTGCGCGATAACCGAACGTCTGGTAGCGAATGTATCCGAAAAGCACGAAAAATATCGAAATGAAGAGCCCGTTCGTCAAGCTGAGCTTGAAACGCAGCGTTCTTACATTCACGGCAACGAACTCCGCAGTGTGTAGCCTACGCCGCGCACGGTCTGGATAAGCTGCTGATCGAACCCTCGGTCCACTTTATTGCGCAGGTAGTTGATGTATACGTCAACCACGTTTGTGAAGTTGTCGAAGCTCGAGTCCCAGACATTTTCCACGATCATGTTTCTGGTCACGATTTCATCTTTGTTGCGCAGCAGGTACTCGAGCAGAGCAAACTCCTTATTGGAGAGCTCGATCGTCTTGCCGGCACGCGTCACCTTGCGTTTCAACGGATCAAGCACCAGATCCGCGGCCTTCAACTCAGCAGTCCCAAGAGTAATGCCGCGCCGGAGCTGCACCTGAATGCGCGCCAGGAGCTCGGCAAAGGAGAACGGTTTGACCAGGTAATCGTCGCAGCCCAGATTCAAACCCTGAACGCGGTCCTCGACGGCTGTTTTCGCAGTCACTGCCAGTATCGGCAGAGTGGGCTTGCGCTTGCGCAAAAGAGGGATCAACTCCCACCCCGTGATCTTCGGAAGCATGAGATCCAGGAGCACAAGATCGTAATCGACCGCACGGAACTTGTCGAAACCTTCTTCACCGTCCACGGCCACGTCGACCTCAAAACCGGATTGCTCCAAGCCCTTCTTAACAAAGTGCGCAACCTTGCTTTCATCTTCGATGACAAGAATCTTCATACTTTGAACCTCTTAGCTGGCGTTTGTTTCTATAAACATACCGAACATTCTATAGATCGGATTTGAAAAATGTAATAGTCATCATCGGAACCACTTGCGAAACCGGAAGTCGACGCCGTAAGTCCCGAACTCGTCGCGCGTCGCGATGATCGACAAGCTCCTGTTCACGTCGTACTCGAGAACGACGATCTGTTCCTTGCTGGTGGTGAGATTGCGTGAGAACGTGACCGCAAGATCCTTGGACAGACGTTCGCTGATCGTCACGCGCGCGGTCGGATCATTCTCCGCGCCTGCCAGGAATGGATCCACACGGAAGCTCTCGAGTCCAAAGATGCGCTCCACCCTTTTGCCGACCACGCCGGTGATGCCTTCCGAGAGTATGCTGGCCGCGCTCAGGCCTGTCATCTGCTGCTCGTAGCGGGAACCCTGTGTCCCCGCGGCAACCGTCTGGTCGTTCTTGCCTGTCGTGAGCATGGACAGGATGTCGACCGTCGAAAGCGGCGGGTCCGACGTAACGTTCAACCGCAGATGATCCATGTCGCCCGTAATGTCAAGGCGTATCAGATAACTTCTAACGTCCGCCTCGGCCCGGATGTCAAAAACGGGATTGATTCTGTTCCGATCGACAAAGTCGGCGGAACCGCGCAGGATATCAAAGCGGTTGCCCCGGAAGAAGAGGGATCCTTCGGTCGCCTCCACGCGGCCTGTCAGCGATGGAAACGCGTAGGTGCCCTGCAGCGTGAGGCTCAATCCGGCCTGCACCCTCGCCAGTTCGTTATCGATATATAAGCCGTCTGGCGAATGTATGGAAACATTCAAGCGCACACCGGCGAGCAGAGGCTGCGTGGTCTGCGGCCCGGAAGGACTCGAAGGGCGGCCCAGCAATTGTTCCAGCACGCTGAAATCGCGCAGGTATTCGGAGCGCAGCACCGTGATGTCTCCGGTGAGCACCTGCGTGTCCGGCCCGCCTCTCAAATTAAGTTCGGCATCGATGGTGGAGACAAAGTCGGTCGGGATGCGCAGCCGGACCTTGTGCAGGGAAGCCTGCAGATTCATCCCGCGCAGCTCCGAAATCTGATGTTCAACAGCACCCGTGATCTGAATCATGCCTGAACCGATCGCGCCTTCGAGGTTCTCGAACCGGATCGAATTGCGCGAGAAAATGATGCTGCCCTTCAGCGCAGACAATGGATAGGGCACATCCTGATGCTCGATCCGTGCGCCATCGAGAACTGCCCGGCCAAGCACTTCGGGAGCATGCTGCGACCCGCTGATATTGACATCCAAAGCAGCGGAGCCCGAAACTCCCACCTTGTCCGCGAGGTGATCCAGAAACTGGAGATTAAGCTTGCCGCTCAGATGCAGATTCATCGGGGCATCGGCATCAAAGGGAAACACGCCTTTCTTATCGAGAGAGAGACTGGTCCCCTCGCCGATGAGGCGAGCCTCCTCAACAACCAGCTTCTGAGAATCGCCGGTAAATCGAATCCTGCCTTCATTGCGCAGCTCATACCCATGGATCTTGAAACGAGCGCCATCCATGTCTCCGCGATATTGCAGCTTGGACATTTCCCCAAACGACCCGTCAACCGTCAAATTGCCATGAAGCGCCGTACTGAAATCATTGAGCAGCGCCGGGGCGTTGTTAGCGATGATCTTCCTTACGTTCCAGTCACGGAACTCGACCGTCAATTGTCCCGGATAATCCGCCTCGGTCTTCAGATGAATCTCTCCACGGAAACCACCAAGATCCGATTGGACATCGAATTGCGCTGTCAGCGTTCGTTCGCGCAGGTCGATCGTGGCTTTCCCTTGCCCGAGGTCCCAACCGGCATAGCGCAAGCCGTGGACGTCGACATCTCCATGATACTCGGGATTGTCCATGGTGCCCCGGATTTCGCCCGCGGCCGTAATGCGCCCGTCGATCCCCAGGCTGCTCGCTTTGACCTCAGGAATATCCATCAAAGGCAACTCATTGAGGCGGACAGAGAGATTCAGCGCCTGGGTATCCAGGTTGACCCTGCCCTGAGCGTCGATCGATGCCGATGCGCGTGTGATCTGGCCGTTGACGATGCGAAGTTCATTGCCATCTACCTCCACCGACGCCCGCAAAAGATCAAAGGGCTGGAGCTGAAAACTGCCTTGGTCGATTTGGAATCGGGCATTCCCGTGAAAAGAGCCTCCCGCATAGGAAACCTTGCCCTGGCCACTCAAAGACCCTGTCACGGGTGTCCTGAGATTGACTCCCAGGTCGCCAAGCGACTCCAGACTGATCCGGCGGATGTTTCCTTCGAACGAAATGGCGGGTCCGACGTCCCCGTGCGGCAGGTCCAGATCTAAGTCGCCCTCGGCCGACTGGGTTCCTCTATTCGCCTTGAGCGTGTGAAGTTTCACCAGCGACCCGCTCCACGATGCGGCTGCGGTCATGTTGTCGAGGCTGTAGCCGCGCAACCGTCCGTCCGCAACCGTGATCTGCCCTTCATACGCCATCGCGTCCGGCTGGTGCCACACAACCTCTCCGGAAAGCTGGAAGCGGCCGGCGAGCTGCTGCCAGGCGTCCGTGCTTCGCATCCAATCTTCGACCGTCGTCGAGAAACCGCGCACGAGACGGAAGACCTCGGCGGGTCGATGCGTATCGACGCGGACGCGAAAATGGTCCGCGTCCTCGCCTAGGATCTCGATATGCGAATCGGGAGACACGAGGTCGGACTTTTTTACATACCAGGTATTCGCGCGGTAGGTAAACTCCGTGTTTCCCTGCAGCGCCGTCCTCAATTCAGATCCAGCACCGGTGTCCGCGATCGCGTGCAGGTTGACCGCGCCTGCCACGGACAGGGGCTCGCCGTTGCGCCAGTCGAGCGCCAGCTCTCCATCCGCGGTATTCTCGAGCGCCAATGAGCCGAGGTCGAGAATCCCCGAGGTGTCGCGCAACGCAACGTTCTTGGCAGAGATGTTGAGGCGGTGCGGAGGCACATTTTCGCCCCGAAGCTGTATGTCCCCATCGATCCGGAAGCTGCCGCCTCCCATGCGCCCGTTCACCTTACGCAGGGAGAGCACATCGGCTTTGATTTCGAACAGCCCCGTGACCGCGCGGGCCGCGGTTTGACGATAACCGAGCGCGTCAACCCTGAGCCGTCCCCACAATCGATAGCCGCTATCGTCCAGGCGAAGGTCCCCGTTGATTCCCGTATCGCCACGGGATTCCTTGAGACCGGGAGCAAGAAGAATCAGTAGACCGTGAGCTAAGGTTCCGTTTAGGGCCACCTGCAACGTCGGCGCATCCCAATCGTTGACCCTGCCGTTGCCGCTGAAGTGGCTCTTGTCTTCCCGAAACTCGAAAGAATCGATCTCCAATCCCGAAGCCAGGAGGCGGAACTGTGTGCGCAGATCATACACGAATCTGCGCCCCAACCAGTCCAGAGGGCTGTTCTTATACTCCAGCTGAACTTCGTAGCTCGCGGGATTGGGGCGGTACCGGATGTCACAGTTCAAGGCGTCCATCACCATGTTCAATGGGATGTGCCGATAGTTCAGGTCCACCCAGCCGTCCGTGATCGTGACCTTGCGCGCCGCGAAATCGAGCGCCTGGCGAACGATGGGTTGCAAGCTCCATGGGGAACCGCCTGGTTCCGGCGCTAATGCCAGATGGGGGCGTTGCAGGTTCAACTCATTCAGCTCGATCCTGGGCCGCCATAGCGCGGCCAGCCTCAGGGAACCGGAAATCTCATCGACTGCGACGTCCAGGCGGCTCCCGGAGTTTTCCTGTGACCGGAGTGTCAGCTTTTTTACCGAGAATCTGCCGCGAAAGAGGTCCAGTGTGAACTGGCCCATTGCCGTCCGAAGGCCAGTGGCTTGTTCGATGCGCGTGATCACCGCGGCGCCCAACCTCGCCTGAAAGCGCTCGGATCGCAGGTAGAAAACGACGCCGGCCACGGCCGCCGCCACAACCAGCACGAGGATCAGCAGCACTTTATTGCGCGCTTTCATGGCCTCTTTTTCTCCGCCGAATGCGCACCCGCATCAAATAGCTCGATGTGCGAGTGGCTTCTGATGTTCTGGATCCATTGATCCAGAGCGGCGTTCACTTTCGCATCCACTTCGTCTTCCTTGACGCCAGTCACGAACGGGCGAAAACGCAAATCCATGAAGCGCGTCACATGAACCCGCAGGCGCAGGTAGGAAACCAGCTCGTCTTCTTGAAGACCCAGGCGCCGCAACAGCGCAGGGAGCCCGCCGATTTCGGCATAGACAGTCATGAGAGCGCTCCGCTGTTTCTCCACCTCTGACTGGATGCTGCTCTGATCCGCTTGCCCGAAGGGAAAACTCTCCATTTCCTGGCGGATGAGTTCGAGATCGATCAAGCGGCTCAGTTCCTGGGCCCTTGTCGGATTTGTCTCCGACCTGCCCAGCAGGATCAGAGAGTTCAAGGAGCGCGATATGCTGAGGTCACCTTCGGTAATCACCTTTCCGTTCACGGCAGCCAGCAGGCGGTCTATTTCCTGGGCGGCCAAAGGGCCGCCAAAGCCCCATCGGCAGAGAATCATGATCGCCACGCAAAGTGCTCTCAAAAGCGCACCTCAGAAAGGAGGCCCGATGGTCACAAAGAAGTGCCCCCTCTTATAACCTAGAGACTGCAGTTGCTGGGAAAGGTTCAAGTTAATGCCATAATCGAGCCGTATGGGCCCGAAGGGTGTCTTCAATCTCAGCCCGCCGCCCACGGTGTGGCTGAAATCGGAGTAGTTCAGCGAGCTCACATCCGGATACACGTTGCCGCCGTCATAGAAAACCGCAAGTTGGAACCGGCTCACGAGCGGCACGCGCAATTCCAGGTTGCCGATCAACAAGGCATTGCCGCCGATGGGTTCGTTGTTCAGCCCGAGGGGTCCCGCGGCGTCCACAGCAAATCCCCGCAGGCTCGAACCGCCGCCTGCGAAAAACCTCTCGCTGATGGGAATGGTGGTATCACCTGCGAACCCATGAATCAATCCGAAACGGAAAGACGCGGCCATCAGCGTCAACGGAGTCAGTCGCCGGTAGTAGCTATTCTGGGTGAAAAGGGAGAAATAATATCCACTCGCGAATGTGCTCGTGGGCAGCTTCGTCGTCACACTCAGGTCCGTGGAAGTGAAAAATCCTTTTTCCGGATCCAGGAAGCTATCCCTCGTGTCATTGATGTAATAGGCCGAGACAGCCGAGAGATTGCGTGGGGTTTCCTCACGAAGGAGATCCGGCGTCACCTGCGACACCTTCACGTTCGTGAAACTGTAGCGCAGCAATCCCCATGTGTGCTTGCCATAGGGATGACTGTATTGGTATGACAGGTCGAAGCGCCGCAAATCGAAGCTGATCTCCTTGGTCTTGTTTGCCGAAAATGTGAAGAAAGAATCGACGGGGAAAAAGCGAATCTGAGGCTGTTGGAAGCTGAGAACCGCGGCCTGCTCGATGGCGCTTCCCCGCAGGCTGAGATCGACGCGTCGTCCCAGACCGAAGATGTTGGGGTCGCTCAATTCCAGAGTCCCGCGCAATTTCTCCCGCTGCTGGTAGCCGAATCCGTAGCGGACGCTGATCGGTCTGGCCTCCTGCACGCGTACGACCACATTCTGGTAGGGGGAGCTGCTCTCGGGATTCTGAGCCCCCACCCTCACGAGATCGAACGCGCCCGTGTTGTACAGCGCCTGCTGCGTCTGGAGCATTTGTCCCAAGCTGAGCGGCTCATTCTGTTTCAAGGCGATGCGCTTCTCGATCACCGAGGAGCGCGTCCGAGCGCGCCCAAGCAGGATGATATTGTCGATGCGGGTTCTCACTCCTTCCTTAACCTGGAAAACCACCGCATAAGAATGGTCCTGGCCGGCTTCATCGGCTCGCCACGTAACGGTGGGCTGCAGAAAGCCCGCATCGTTGTATGCCGCCAGAATAACCTGACGGTCGTGCTCGGCGAGATTGGGAGAATAGGGACCGCCCTTCTTCAAGCTCATTCTGGCCAGGATCGGCTCAGCAGGCAAGCCTTCGTCTTTCTCAAGCTGCACCGATCGGACCACGGCGCGGGCGCTTTCGGTGCACTCGAACGTCAGCCTCAGCTGCAATCCGTTCTTCAGCGGCTCGACCAGGGGCACGATCGTCGCATCCAGAAAGCCATCAGACTGGTAGAGTGCCTCCAGGGCTTGCTCGTCAGCGTCGAGCTTTGAGACGCTGTATGCCGTTTTTTGAAAAAAGCCCGAGGGCTGCAACTGGATCGCCTTGAGCAGATCCTGGTCCGTAATGGACCGGTTGCCGCGGAACCGGACCTCGCGAACGATAACCCTGCGACCGCGGTCGATGTTGTATCGGATCAGCCGCGCGCCGGCAGAGTCATGGCTTTCCTGCATCGCGATCTCCGCTTCAGGGTAGCCGAGATCCTCCATATAGTCCCTCAGGTTTGCCAATCCTTCCTGCAGCAATTCGGGCCGCAATCCCTCTCCCGACAGAGCCGGGATCAGGCGGCGCAGCTGATCCTTGGGAAGCTTGAATCCCGCAACCGCGATGCGCGCCTGCCCGAAGTTGGCGATCGAAAGCGCGAGAGCGACCGAATTGTCGCCGGGTTCGTAAGATTCCACGAGCTGCGGCTCGGCCTCGAGATAACCGCGGCTTACGAGATCATTCTTCAAGGCATCCAATCGCTTGCGAAAACGATCGCGAGCGAACTTCTGCGTGACCTTGATCTTCAGCTGACGCTGGATCGCGGCAGCTTCCTGAGGTGGCACCCCAGTGACGTCCAGGGAGCGGATCGTGGCCAGCTGTCCAGGGTGAACTGTGAACGTGGTATCGATCTGGCGACTCAGTGCGTTTCGGACGATGTGCGCACTCACATCCGCCTGGTAGTATCCTCTCTCGCGCATGTACTTGAGCACTGCTTGCCTGGCATCCTCCAGCCTTTGCGCCGAAAAGCGTTCCCCGACCGGAAGCGCCATCGCCTCGGCCGGGGAGTGGCCTGCCAAATCCACGCTGCGCGGAAGGATAAACCGGTCGAAATAGGCACCGAGCGTCAGGCGGAAGCGCAACTGCAGCCCATCGCCCTCCGGTGAGGCCTCCGCCGCGATGTTCGAGAAATTTCCCGTGTCATAGAGAGCCTGGATTGCCGCCTTTAAGCCGGTGCGTGTCAGAGTGTCGCCGGGCTTCAATCCGATGCAGTGATCGTAGTGAGATCGCTCCAGAGGCCCGTCTGCCGCATATTCGATAGCGCGGATCACCTTGCCAAACCAATCAGCGTCCGGAGAGAGATCCTCGGAAGATGCCCGGCGGGCAGTCGCGAGAAGCACGGCAAAAATGGTGGCACAAATGAAGAGTCTGGAAGCGCTCATACGTTGAACCGGAAGAGGATCACGTCTCCTTCCTGGACGAGGTATTCTTTTCCCTCCAGGCGTAGAACGCCCTTGTTCCGCGCCGCCTGAAAAGATTCCCATTGGATCATGTCGTCATAGGAAACCACTTCTGCCTTGATGAAGCCGCGCTCGAAGTCGCTGTGAATAACGCCTGCCGCCTGCTGGGCCGTAGTGTCTCTGTATATCGTCCATGCACGCACTTCAGGATCGCCGGCAGTATAAAAAGAGATCAACCCAAGCAGGGCATACGATTTTTGAATGATGCGGTCCAACCCGCTCGCCGCCAGCCCGAGATCTTCCCTGAATAGATGAGCGTCCTCTTCCGGCAGATTGGCGATCTCCGCTTCAATCTTGCCGCACACAGCCGTGATGCCGATGCCCGCCTGCGCCGCCAACGACTCCAGCCCAAACTCCCGAGCCACATGGGGAATCTTGGAAACATCCCTGTCGCTCAGGTTCAAAACCAGAAGAAGAGGTTTTGCGGATAGAAATGTGAACCCCTTCACCCGCTTCTGCTCTTCCTCAGTCAGGATCAGATTGCGCAACGGCTGTTCCTGTTCCAAGGCGGCCTTGTAACGCAAAAGCACCGCATCTTCCAGCTCGAGCTCGAGGGTTTTGGCCTTTTTCAGATCCTTGGACAGGCGCTCGAGCCGCTTCTCAATGATGGCGAGGTCGGAAAATATCATCTCGAGTTCGAACAGACCAATATCGCGCAAAGGATCGACGCTTCCTTCGGAGTGGGGGATGTTCTCGTCTTCGAACGAGCGCACAACGTGGACGAGCGCATCTACATTTTTGAGGCTGTTCAGGTAAGCGCTCATCTCTCTTGATTCTATGGATTTGCCTTCTCCGCGCGCGAGGCCGGGCAGGTCGACATACTCCACCGAGGCATACGTGATCTTTTTGGGATGAAAAATTGCGGCCAGCCGATCCAGTTTTGGATCCGGCACTTGGGCAATTCCGATGTGGGCTTCGCCCCGGCCGCCTCCCCAGGAGGAAGTGTCCACATGACCATAAGTCAATAGATTAAAAATTGTACTCTTTCCGACTAAGGGCAGCCCGACGATCCCTACTTTCACTCGATTCCCTCCCGTGGAAGCGGGGAATAATGTTAGCATGAAAGCACTTTCCTGACATGCTGAGAAATCCCGAGCCAAATCATCAAAAACTTGGCCGGTGGCCAATAACTTGCTTGAATCTTCATTAAATCTTCCATAGAATCCGCCCAGATTCCTCACGAAAGTTCAAATAATTTAAAAACTTACTTGACATAGCAAAAGGGACGGCTCTATTCTCTGTTTGTGGTCAAAAGTGGTCAAAAGTGGTGGTTAGGGGTCGTTAAGAACCAGTTTTCCCGGTATGAAGTCGTTCCTTGAGATAACTCAGCACTAGAGTGGTTAAGGGCCCATGCTCTGGGGAAGCCATCCCGCTAGAATCGATGAGAAATTCCGCCTGAAGATACCGGCGAAGTTTCGCCGCGACCTGCCTGAGACGGAAGACAATATTTACTTTGTCACGAGCGACAACGGCAAATGCGCCCAGATCTATCCGATTCCAACCTGGGAGCAAATCTCTGAGAAGCTGCATGCTCCCCCACGCTACTCCAAAGCCAAGCAGAAGCTCCTCAGGAATACCAGTTACTACGGCATGTTGGCGCCCATGGATCTGCAAGGAAGGATCCTCATACCGCAGACTCTGAGGGAGGATGCGCAGCTCTCAGGGGAGGTTGTCGTGATGGGGAAGCATGACCACCTGGAAGTTTGGAACAACGAGATGGTCCGTCGAAGCATGCAGGAAGAGCCTCTGACCGACGAAGATCGCGATGAGCTGGCAGCGCAGGGAGTTTGATTCTAGAGGGTAGTGACTCATGGTAAGAGCCATTTCGCAGGTCGGCATGACATACAATCCGTCCAACAGCTTCGCACACGAGCATGTGCCGGTGATGCGCGAGGAAGTACTTGACCTGCTCCAGTGCGGGCCCGGAGGAGTATTTGTCGACGCAACCCTGGGCCCGGGCGGGCATGCCTGGGCCATCCTCGAGCGCATACAGCCCGGAGGATTGCTGATCGGGCTGGATCGTGACGGAGAATCGCTAGAGAGGGCCCGACAGCACCTGCAGCCTTTCTCGGACTGTTCCCGCCTGCTGCACGAGAATTTCAAGAATCTCCCGCTGGTTCTCAACAACCTGGGGATCGAGCCGATCGACGGCATCCTGGTGGACCTCGGGGTCTCTTCCTACCAGCTCATGCACCCGGAGCGGGGATTCAGTTTTCAGAGCGACGACATGCTGGACATGCGCATGGATCGGACGCAACGTCTGACGGCTGCTGACCTGGTCAACGATCTGTCGGCAGAGCAGCTCGCCGACGTGATCTATCGCTACGGTGAGGAGCGCTGTTCCCGCCGCATCGCCGCGGCCATAGTCGCCGCGCGCGAGCGGGCACGAATAACTCGCTGTTCGCAACTCGCCTCGATCGTCAGGCACGCGATGGGAAACAGGGGGCCGCGCACGATTAACCCCGCCACAAGGACTTTTCAGGCACTGCGCATTGCGGTCAACCAGGAGTTGGACGGCCTGGAGGAATTCCTTATCAACGCCCTTTCGTTCATTCGGCCGGGGGGCAGGCTGGCGGTTCTTTCGTTTCACTCTCTGGAAGACCGCATCGTGAAGCGATCCTTCCGCATGATGTCGGGCTACTGCGTATGCGAGCGTCCGGCTGAATTGTGTACCTGCCCGCGCCAGGCGCGCGCCCGATTGGTTCCACCCCGTCCATGGACGCCCAGCGATGCCGAGCTGGCCACAAATCCACGCGCACGAAGCGCGAAGCTGAGAGGGCTGGAGCGGATTTAGACATTCGGTTTTTCCGAGACGATCGCCTCATTTTCGAGGGAGCTGAGACTATGATGACGGATTGGTCGGCGGACGTGGAAACGCGGAATTACCGCATTCTCCACAGCACAGATGCACGCAACCTGCGGGATCTCCTTGCCTGTGTGCTCTGCTTCCTCCTGATTGCGAGTTCCCTCTTCGGATACCTGTGGATCAGGAGCCGCATCGTGAGCTTGGGATATTCCCTTCAGCAGTCCAAGGACATGGAAGAATCCCTGGTCCGCGTCCAGAACAGCCTGATTCTGGAGGAGGAGACGCTCAAGTGCCCCGAGCGCATTGACTTCATTGCGCGGAACGATCTGGCTATGGAGCCGCTGGGACCTTACCAGAGAGTGGTGCTGAGATTTCGTGAGATCGGAGCGGATTCTCCAGCCGGCCTGGTACTGGCCAATATCGGGCGCACGGATACCCAGCTGAGGAGACCCGCCGCGCACAATTCCAACAATTGACGATGACCGAACAATGGAAGCGGTCCAATCCGGTAAGAGTCACCCTCGTGATTGGCGGAATCTTCCTGTGGAGCGGCATCATCATCGGACGCCTGGCACAACTCCAAATACTTCGCCATGATGCGTTTGTACAGCTGGCGATGGAACGCCAGCAAATGACACGGGCCATTCTCCCACCTCGCGGCGTGATCTATGACGCTCACATGGATGAGCTGGCCACGAGTGTCACGGTGAGCACCGTGGCCGCAAATCCCCGCACGATCACGGATAAAGCCGGCGCCGCGCAGAGTCTTGCCTCCATACTGAACCTTGACCCGAAGGAATTGGCCGCGCACATGAACAATTCAGCGCGCCAGTCTTTCATATTCGTGAAACACAGGATCGATCCCAAGGACGAAGCGCGTGTCGCGGCCCTTGGAATCGATGGCGTGTATCTGATGGAAGAGAGCATGCGTGTTTACCCGAACCGCGAACTCGCGAGCCAGACACTCGGCTTCGTTAACATGAACGGTGAAGGCGGTGCGGGAATCGAGATGCAATACGACCGGCTTCTCAAAGGGACGCCGGGGCAGATCTCATTCGACGTGGATGCGCACCGCCGTTCCTTCCGCGGCCAGGTGGAAAAGCCGCCTGTCCAAGGACACTCTCTGGTGCTGAGCATCGACCGATCGATTCAGTACATCGCGGAGCGAGAGCTTTCCGCCGGGGTCATCGATGCCGGAGCCGCTCATGGCGTGGCGATCGTGATGGAGTCTGATACCGGCAAGATTCTGGCGCTCGCGGGTTTCCCGAATTTCAACTGCAATACCTATAATGAATCAGCGCCCGAACTCTGGCGCGACCGCGCGATTTCGGATTTCATCGAACCTGGTTCGACGTTCAAGGTGGTGGTAGCGACTGCTGCCCTGGAAGCCGGGTTGACGCGGCCGGACGAACCAATCGATTGCCAGATGGGTTCCATGCTGGTCGGCAGGCACGTCTTCCATGATCACAAGCCCTACGGCGTCCTGACCTTCGACGAAATTCTCGAATATTCCTCCAACATCGGCGCCGCTAAACTCGGACTCCGTCTGGGCGAGAAACGGCTGTACGAGGCCCTTCGGACCTTCGGTTTCGGCACAAAAACCGGTATCGATCTGCCGGGTGAGATTGTGGGCCTGGTGAGGGACCCGCAACAATGGTCGGGCCTTTCTGTAGCGGCGATCTCGTTTGGCCAGGAGGTGGGCGTTACCTCCATGCAGATTCTGACTGCCATCAACGCAATCGCCAACGGAGGCATCCGGGTACGTCCTTCCGTCGTGGACCGCATCATCGATCAAAACGGAAACCTGGTAAAAATAAACGAGCCTGAGGGAACGCGCATCATGCGGCCTGAGACTGCCGCTGCGGTGCGCGATGCCTTCGAGGGCGTGGTCCTGCGTGGAACAGGCAAGCAGGCGGCGCTGGAGGGTTACCGGGCCGCCGGGAAAACCGGTACCGCCCAGAAAATCGTCGGCGGTCATTATTCCAATTCCAAGTACGTGGCATCCTTCATTGGCTTTGCGCCCTTGCCTCGACCGCGCATCGCCGTGCTCGTGCAGATAGACGAACCCAAGGGGGCCATTTACGGCGGCGACGTCTCCGCCCCCGTCTTCCGCAAGATCACACAGGAGGCGCTGCTTCAACTTCACATTCCTCCGGACCCCACGCTGCCGCTGAAGATTCAGAAGATCGACTCCAGGATGGCTGCCGATTCGGCGGATTTTCTCCCTAACGCCACGCCGATCCTTCCTCTCATGGCTCCTCCGGAAAAACACGAAGGCGTAAATCCGGACGGCACGATTACCGTTCGCGCGGAATCGTTCAGCGTTACGGTCCCGGACTTTTCCGGCATGTCGAAGCGTAGCGTGGCCCTTCTGTGCAAAGATTTAGGAATCAGGATTCAGACCTCTGGAGCCGGCATCGCAGTCTTCCAACTTCCACCAGCGGGAACGCGGATTGCGGGGGGGGATTCGTGCGCCGTAACCTTCGCGCGCAGCAAACCGGCCACGATACCGAAACTCACCCCCGCCCCGCACCTTCCCGTCGCTGGCCCTGAACTGAGTGCACGAGCGCGGGGCAAACGCTGAGGCACCATGCCATGCTGCTGCAGGAATTGATACGCCGGATTCCAGGGCTTGCCATCGAGGTCGATCCTCAGGTGCGGATCCGTGGCATATCCTACGATTCACGCCGGGTAGCCGCGGGCGACCTGTTCATTGCCATCAAAGGAGAAAAGACGGACGGGGCACTGTATGTCCAGGAGGCGGTGGCTAGGGGAGCAGTCGCCGTGGCCGTCGATCGCGACGTCGCCCTAGGACCTGCGTTCCCTGTCCTCGTGGTGCCGGACGCTCGAAAGTTTCTCGCGGAGGCCTCCTGCGCTCTTTTTTCGGACCCAGCCTCCCGCTTCCAGCTCGTCGGGATCACAGGAACCAACGGCAAGACCACCACTTCCTATCTCGTGGATGCGATCTTCCGGCGGGCTGGTTTGCGATCCTGTGCGATCGGCACGATTGAGATGAGAATCGGCGATCAGCTGTTTCCAAGCACGCACACGACCCCTGAAGCCAGCGACCTGACTGCATTTCTCGATCAGGCGCTGCGTGCCGGATGCACGCATGGGACCCTGGAAGTATCATCTCACGCCCTGATTCTCAAGCGGGTCTACGGCGTCCATTTCTCGGTTGGAGTGTTCTGCAATCTGACACCGGAGCACCTCGACTTTCATCATGACATGGAGTCATATTACCAGGCCAAGCGCATCCTGTTCACTGAAGAGGGCGCCAACAGCGTCCGGTTCGCGGTGATCAATGCAGACGACACATATGGGCAGCGCCTTATGTCGGAGGTGCTGATCACCACTGTGAGTTATGGGTTCGCCACAAATGCCGATGTCCGCGTTCTCGATTCCCGATTGCGGATGGACGGCACTTCCCTTCATCTTGCGACCGCTTATGGCGAGTTGCACATCGAGACTCGCCTCGTCGGTCGTACGAACATCTACAACATAATGGCTGCCGTCGGAGCAACCCTTAGCCTGGGCATCAGCCTGCAGCACGTCCGCGAAGGAATCGAATCGCTCAGCGGCGTCCCCGGACGGCTGGAACTTGTTCGTTGCGGCCAGGATTTTACGGTAATTGTCGATTATGCCCATACGCCGGATGCCCTGGAGAAACTTCTCTTGACGGTCCGGCAATTGACGGATGGCCGCATGATCACCGTCTTCGGTTGCGGCGGAGACCGGGATCGCAAGAAGCGCCCCATGATGGGCGTGATCGCGACCAGACTGAGCGATTTCGTCGTCGCCACCTCCGACAATCCTCGCAGTGAAGACCCCCTGAGGATTCTGGCGGAGATCGAGCCCGGGCTTAAGCAAGGCCGCGCTCCCTATCGCCTTCTGCCTGACCGGCGGGAGGCCATCCGCACCGCGTTGGCCATGGCGCGCAAAGACGACGTTGTACTCCTTGCAGGCAAGGGACACGAAAATCACCAATGGATCGGTACGCAATCCTTCTCTTTCGACGATCGAGTAGTGGCTCAAGAGCTCATTCACGAACTGCGAAACGCACAAGGAGACCGAGACTGTGGCGAGTTACATCAATAACCCGACGGTACACGACCGGAAATATGGCGGCATGCGGTCTGCAATGGACATTTTGATGGATCTGGTTATGGCTCACATGACGGTGACACAAGTGGAAGAAGTAACCGGGGGAGTCCTGGTTTCGGGACCAAAGGGGGCTTCCCTGTCGGGAGTTTCGATCGACACCCGCACGCTGCGCCCATCCGACCTTTTTTTCGCGATTCGCGGCGCGCGCAACGACGGCCATGACTTCGTGCCGGCAGCGCTCCGGCAAGGGGCTTGCGGAGCCGTCGTTGACGTCCATTACGAGATTCCGGAGGGAATTCCCGCCAACAAGATCCTCCTGCGCGTAGCTGACACCCACGAGGCGCTGAAGGATCTGGCAGCCGACGTGCGCAGGCGCTGGCATGGCAGTCTCGTCGGCATTACCGGCAGCATGGGCAAGACGACCACGAAGGAATTCATGGCCCAAGTCCTGCAGACGGAATTCAGCGTTTATCGCTCTCCCGGAAACTACAACAACCTTTTCGGGTTGCCGCTCGCCCTCTTCGGCCTGAGCCCCGACGATCACATCGGCATTTTCGAAATGGGAATGACCGCGCCGGGTGAAATCGCGGAGATGTGCCGCATCGCACTCCCCGACGTGGGCGTGATCACAAACGTCGCTCCCGTTCATCTCGAGTTCTTCGATTCGGTCGAGGCCATCGCGCGCGCGAAGGGCGAATTGGCAGAAGGAATCGCTGCCGGGGGAACCTTGGTTTACAACGCCGACGATCCGCTCGTTCGCAAGATTGCCGCGCGCCATACCGGTGACCGGATCTCCTTCGGTTTTTCCGCAGACGCCGATATCCGCGCTGAGGATGCCGAAGTGACAGGCCTGATGGAGACCCGATTCCGCCTGATTTGCGAAGGCGCGGAACGGCGCGTGATTATTCCTCTTTGCGGCGCGCATTTCGTCATGAACGCACTCCCCGCGGTCGCCCTCGCACGCCGCTACACGATTGATCCCGGGCAGATCGTAGAAAGCTTGCGGCATCTGCGCCAGGCGCAAATGCGCGGCCAAGTTCTGCACTTCCGGGAAGGGTTCACCGTCATCGATGATTCCTACAACTCGAACCCGCGTGCGCTGATGCTGATGATCGACGTCCTGGTGCAGGTTCCACGCTATTTGCGGCGCATCCTCGTCGCGGGAGAAATGCTCGAGCTCGGGAAGGATTCTGAGGAATTGCATCGCCAGTGCGGAAAGCTCGCGGCTGAAAGCGGAGTGGATGTCATCGTGGGAGTGCAGGGCGCAGCGCGCGAAATCACGAAGGGCGCGGCGGCTGCCGGCATGTCGGAGACCCAGATTCATTTCTTCACAGAAATCGATCCGGCCATCGATTTCGTTTATCGAAACGTCCAGCCGGGGGATCTGTTGCTCATCAAGGGATCGCGTGGTATCCATCTGGAAAAGATGGTCCAGGCCTTGCGCTCGGGATATGCGGAGATGATGGGCTGATGCTCTATTACCTGCTTTACTCTCTTCATCAGATCATACCGCCCTTCCGGGTGTTCCAGTATGTGACGTTCCGGACGGCCGCCGCCAGCTTGACGGCGCTCCTCATGGGACTGATTCTCGGCCCCGTTCTGATCTCACGGCTGAGAAAGTTTCAAGTCGGCCAACAGATCCGGACGGACGGCCCATCCTCGCATCAGAGTAAAGCAGGGACCCCCACGATGGGTGGGATCCTGATTCTTGTCGGGACTTTGCTGCCGACCATCCTGTGGGCGAACCTCACAAATCTGTACATCTGGGTGGCGGTGATCGCAACACTTCTCTTCGGCCTGGTGGGTTTCGCCGACGATTACCTCAAGATTGTCCGCAAGCGATCGCTCGGATTGACCGGACGCAAGAAGCTCCTTTATCAGGCCCTGATCGGGCTTGGAGTCTGCGTGGTGCTCTACTATCTGTCGTTACACGCCCTCTTCGACACGCGACTGAGCGTGCCGTTTTTCAAAAACTTCACGCCTGAGATGAACTGCTGGCGGCTCCTGGTGATCCCTTTTCCCCTGGCCTTGTTCGTGCTGCTCATCCTCGTTGGCGCCTCCAACGCAGTCAACCTGACCGATGGGCTGGATGGGCTCGCGGCGGGGTGCGTACTGATCGCCGCGTCGGCTCTCACGGTTTTGTGCTACGTCAGCAGCAACGCAAAATTCGCGGAATACCTGGACCTGATCAAGAACCCGTACGCCGCGGAGCTGACTATTTTCTGCGGCGCCATGGTAGGAGCGGTGCTCGCGTTCCTGTGGTATAACGCACATCCGGCACAGGTATTCATGGGTGATGTGGGATCTCTATCTCTCGGTGGCGCAATCGGCACGGTGGCGGTTTTGATCAAGCAGGAACTGCTGCTTCCGATGATCGGCGGAGTCTTCGTCATAGAAGCCATTTCGGTGATTCTGCAGGTTGTCTCCTTCCGTTTTACCGGAAAACGCATTTTCAAAATGGCGCCGCTGCATCATCATTTTGAGCTTTCCGGATGGGATGAGAACCAGGTTGTGATCCGATTCTGGATCGTCGCAATAGTGTTCGCGCTCTTCAGCCTCAGCACGCTCAAGCTGCGCTAAGGAATAACTGGAATGAACGGCGAGATCGACAAGGCGTATCGAGGACAGACGGTGTTGATCGCCGGCGCGGCGCGGAGCGGCCTGGCCTCTGCCGAATTCCTGCTCACCCGGGGCGCGCGCGTGGTCTTGACCGATCTGAAGACCCAGAATGAGCTCGCGAGCTCTCTTGCGGCGTTGCAGGATCTGGCGCGTTCCTCGGGCGAACTCATCCTCGAACTGGGAGGCCACAAGCCGGAGAGTTTCCGCCGCTGCGATCTCGTGATCCTCAGCCCCGGAGTCCCGCGGTCGCTTCCTCTGTTCGAAATAAGCCGCCAGGCCGGCATTCCCATCATCGCTGAGGTCGAGCTTGCCTTCCGGCATCTCCAGGGGGAGATCCTGGGCATCACCGGATCGAACGGCAAAACGACCACTACCACACTGGTCGCGGAGCTGCTGCGCGGCGCCGGGCTCAGGGGATACGCCGCGGGAAACATCGGCAAGCCGCTCATCAGTTTTGCGGCAACATCGACCCCGGACGATGTCTACGCCGTCGAACTTTCCAGCTTCCAATTGGAGACCATCGACCGCTTGCGCCCACGCGTCGGCGCGATTCTCAACCTGACGCCGGATCACATGGACCGTTATCGCGACTATGAAGACTACGTAGGCGCGAAGCGGCGCATATTCATGAATCAGACCGCCGCCGACTTCGCGGTCTTGAACGCAGAGGATCCGCGCACGGCCGAGATCGCCGGCCAGGTCGCTTCGGCTGTCGTTCTTTTCAGCCGCCTGGGAGAGGTCCCGCACGGTGCCTTTTTCAAGGATGGTCGCGTGTTCTATCGCGACCATCGAGGCTTGATTGACCTGTTCCCCGCCGACATAATTCAGCTCAAAGGCAGCCACAATCTCGAAAACGTGCTGGCCGCATCCGCCATTTCTCTGCTGGCTGGAGCGGAACCCGACCGTCTGGAAGGCGTAGTCCGCGGTTTTGCCGGCGTAGAGCATCGTCTCGAATGGGTTGCCGAAATCGATGGGGTGCAATACTTCAACGACTCCAAGGCAACCAATGTCGATGCGACCATCAAGTCCCTGGAAGCCTTTCCCGGCCACATCCTGCTGATTGCCGGCGGTCGCGACAAGGGTGGAGATTTTTTCCCGTTACGCGCGCTCGCGGCGCTGCGCGTGAAGCATCTGATCGTAATCGGGGAAGCTTCGGGCAAGATTCGCGATGCTCTGTCCGATGTCGTCGAAACCAGCAGGGCCGCGAGCCTCCAGGAAGCGGTGCTCTCAGCCAGCCGGAAAGCCGCCCCGGGGGACACCGTGCTGCTCGCTCCTGCATGTGCGAGTTTTGACATGTTTCAGAATTACGAACATCGCGGACGAGTCTTCAAGGACGCCGTGCGCGGCCTCGCCGCGAAGTAGACGGGAATAGCCATGGCCTACAAAGCAACCAGCGATCGCTCTCTGTTCATCACCGCCAATGCACTCACGATATTTGGCTTGGTAATGCTCTACAGCGCCTCCTCAGTCCTGGCTTCCTATCAACACGACGGCATGTCCGCTTATTATTTCCTGCGCCAGCTGGTCTACGCCGGTGTCGGCTATGTGCTGATGGTCGCTCTGATGTATACGGACTATCACGTCTGGCAGAGGAAACGCCTGCTCGCCGCGCTGGTGATCGGGAGTGTCGCAAGTTTGATCCTTGTCCGAGCCGCGCCCGCGGTCAACGGCGCTCACCGCTGGTTGCGACGCGGCTCGGTTTCGTTCCAACCCTCCGAAGTTGCAAAGCTCGTGCTCTTGATCTTTCTTGCTGCCTATCTGCAATGCCAAGAAACTGAGATCAACCGGTTCCGGCAGAAACTCCTTCCCTGCCTCCTGCTAGTAGCCTTGTTTGCAGGCCTGATTGGGATCGAACCGGACTTGGGGCAGTCTGTTTGCCTACTGCTCATCGTTTTCGTGCTGCTGTTTATTGCCGGATTGAGCTGGAAATATGTTGTTGCCGCGATTATCACTGGCGTACCCTCCGTCTGCCTCGCGGTGCTTCTCTTCCCATACGAATTTCATAGAATCGGCACCTACCTGAACAGCAAGCAGGATCCTTTAGGTAAAGGCTGGCAGATCTCCCAATCGTTGACGGCGGTCGGCAGCGGCGGCATCCTTGGGTTGGGTCTGGGCGCGAGCAAACAGAAACTCTTCTTTCTTCCGGAAGCTCACAGCGATTTCATATTCGCCGTCATCGGCGAAGAACTGGGGCTGATCGGCACGATTCTGGTGTGTCTGGCATTCCTCTTCTATTTTTATCGAGGCATCAAGATCGCGCTCAAGGCGCCTGACCAGTTTGGTTTCTATCTCGGGCTGGGAATTACGCTCATGGTGGTCATGCAGGCGTTCATCAATGTTTCGATGGTGCTTGCGCTCATGCCCACCAAAGGCATCGCCCTCCCCTTCATGAGCCAGGGCGGTTCCTCCCTGCTCTTGAACCTGATGGCAACCGGGATTTTGTTAAACATCTCGAACTATGTCGAGCAATCTTGAATTTGATGAAGAATTCAAAATCGAGCAGGGTCATGATCGCCGGGGGAGGAACAGGCGGGCATCTGTACATCGGCATCGCGCTGGCGCGCGAGTTACAGCGGCGGGATGCTGCCCGCGACTTTCTGTTCGTCGGCACGCGCCGCGGCCTCGAGGCACGTATTGTTCCTCAAGAGGGCTTTCGGGTCGAGTTCATCGTCTCGGCGGGACTGAAAAAAATGGGATTGTTGACGACTGCGCGGAATTCGCTGCTGATTCCCCGAAGCCTCTTGCAGGCTAGGCGTATAATTCGCACCTTCGCCCCATGCGTGGTGGTGGGTGTGGGTGGCTACTCGTCGGGTCCTGTGGTGCTGGCAGCATGGTGGTTGGGCAAGCCCACGCTCGTCATGGAGCCCAATGCGTATCCAGGTTTGGCAAATCGCCTGTTGGCGCCCGTAGTGAACCGCGTGGCCCTGGCCCTTCCGGATGCGGGCCGGTATTTCGGGAAAAAGGGAATCGTCACGGGAATCCCGGTGCGCGAAGAATTCCAGCACATACGCGAACGCGTTCGCCGAGCGGGCGATTTCAGCCTGCTGATTTACGGCGGCAGTCAGGGCAGCAGGGCTCTAAACGCAATCGTTTGCGCGGCACTGCCGGAGCTTAGAGAACTGGGTACAGGCGTGCGCCTGGTGCATCAGACCGGTGAGAAGGAGCTCGAAGAAGTGAGGCACGCCTATCGGGTCGCCGGCGTGGAAGGCGAAGTACAGGCATTTTTCCCGACCATTTATCGGCAGTTCGAAAATGCCGACCTGATTCTTGCGCGCGCGGGCGCGAGCACGGTGGCCGAGGTAACGGCTGCGGCCAAAGCAGCTGTCCTGGTGCCTTTCCCGGGCGCTGCCGACGATCATCAAACCCGCAACGCGCGCGCGCTCGAGCAGCATGGCGCGGCCAAGATGATCCCCGAGAGCGAATGGAGACCGGGCCGCTTGGGACGCGAACTCCGTCATTTCATGGAGCATCCCGAGGAGATCTCACGCATGGAGGCCGCGGCACGGCGGCTGGCGAAACCCGAGGCGACGGCTCGGATTGCGGACCTGATCGAACAGCTCGCCGCAGGGGCGCATTCAAGACAATAAAGAACCTGCGGCACAGGAACCGACATCATGTTCAAGAAGATTCAACATATTCATTTCGTGGGTATCGGCGGCATCGGGATGAGCGGGATTGCGGAGCTGCTGCTCAACCTCGGCTACAAGGTCTCCGGCTCGGACCTCAAGCCGGGCGCCACCACGCAGCGGCTCTCTGCGTTGGGCGGCAGAATCTTCGCTGGCCACGCCGCTGAAAACGTGCGCGACGCCAATGTGGTCGTCGTATCCTCGGCCGTGCGGCCCGACAACGTGGAGGTCATCGAGGCCAAGAAACTTCAGATACCGGTAATTCCTCGTGCGGAGATGCTCGCGGAGCTCATGCGGCTGAAATACAGCGTGGCCATCGCGGGATCTCATGGCAAGACCACCACCACGTCGATGGTAGCCACCGTCCTCGTACGCGGAGGCTACGATCCGACGGTGGTCATCGGGGGCAGGCTGAATGCCTTCGGCAGCAATGCCAAACTGGGCAAGGGGGAGTTTCTCGTCGCCGAAGCCGACGAAAGTGACGGCTCCTTTCTCAAGCTTAGCCCCACGCTCGCCGTGGTCACGAACATCGACCGGGAGCACCTCGATCACTATGCCGGTCTTGCCGAAATCCAAAACGCATTCACGGTGTTCGTCAACAAGGTTCCGTTTTATGGAGCCGCTGTGCTGTGCCTGGACGATCCGGGTGTCCAGGCTATCCTCCCGCGTGTGGAAAGGCGCATCGTTTCGTACGGCACGAGCAACCAGGCCGATCTGGCAGCATCCCGCATCGAATATCAGAATTTCGGCTGCTCATATCAGATCCGCTGGCATGGCGAGTTGCTCGGCGCCCTTTCCCTGCAGGTGCCCGGCCAGCCCGGCGTGTTGAACTCGCTCGCCGCGGTCGCAATCGGATTGGAGCTGGACATACCGGCTGAGAAAATCCTCGCTGCCCTGAGCTCCTTCCAAAACGCGGACCGGCGTTTCCAGATCAAGGGCGAGAGCCGCGGCGTGCTGGTCATCGACGATTACGGCCACCACCCGACCGAAATCATGGCGACGTTGAGCGCGGCGCGCGGTTCCACTGACCGGCGCATCGTCGCCGTGTTCCAACCTCACCGCTACAGCCGCACCAGGGCGCTCGAGGAGGAGTTCGCGCGCGCCTTCTACCACGCGGACGTGGTGGTCGTGCTGCCGATCTACGCGGCGGGCGAAGATCCAATTGAAGGCGTACGCGCCGAGAAGCTCGTGGCCCTGATCAAGAAGCACGGGCACCGCGACGTTACCTTCGCGCCCGATTTCCCCGCGGCCATGCAGACGCTGCGCGAACGATTGAAGGCGGGAGACCTGCTGATCACGCTGGGTGCGGGGGACGTATGGAAAATCGGCGAAGAGATTTTGGGAAACGGCGTCGCTTAGCCTACGGAGAACCCAGGCATGGAAATCAATACCGGCAGAACCCATAGCGAGCCCGATGACGAGCAGTCGGTCGTCATCCCGCCAGACAAGGGGCGTCCGGCGCGAAAAAAAACGGCTCAGAAACCCCAGCGCGGCCGTCATCTGGCCACGCGCCTGCTGTCCGCGCTCAGACTATTGGCATACGGGGCCGCCGTGGCACTCGCAGGGTTGGCTTCATTCTACGTGTACCGATATGCGAATGCATCCGACATCCTTGCGGTCCGGAATATTGACATCGCGGGCTGTAAACATCTGCGCCCCTCGGATCTCGAGAAGATCGTCCGGCAGAATTTCCCGTCCAACACCCTGCGCATCGACCTCGGCATGCTGCGCTCTCGTCTCGAACAGGAAGCATGGGTCCGCCGGGTCGAAGTCCGCAGGGTGCTTCCCTCGAGCCTGAAGATTTACATCGAGGAGCGGATTCCTTCCGTGATTGGTGAAATCGGCGGCCAGCTGCAGCTTCTGGACAGCGAAGGCGTTTTGCTCCAGGCTTATGATCCGGACGCTGAGAAACTCGACGCTCCGGTCTTCAGCGGCCTGCGCGGCGACGACCCCGACGCCTATAGGGTGCTCCAGGAGGAGAATTCGGCGCGCGTTCGTCTCGGGGTTCAAGTCCTGGCCGAATTCGCTCAGGGGGCGACCGATCTCACGCGTGCCATTTCCGAGATCGACCTGTCCGACTTGGGCAACGTCAAGATTTTGCTCGTGAATGACACCGCCGAGATTTACCTGGGTGACCGCGATTTTCTCACGAGGTTCCAGGCTTTTATCGCGCAATACGACGATGTGAAGTCGCAGTATGGTGATATGGCGTCGGTGAATCTGCGCTTTTTCCCTGATATCGTTTACAACCCAAAGAATCCGCCGAGCGCGAAGCCGGAAATCAGGCCAGCGAATCGGCAAACGATCAGGAACTGACTCGCCGGACGGAGCAGGTGGAGCTGTGGGCAAGAAGGAACGAATTGTTTGTGGTTTGGATGTCGGGACCGAAAAGATCTGCTGTCTGGTCGCGCGCGCTCGGCCGGACGACAGCATCGAAGTACTGGGCAGCGGATACGCGCCGGCGGCCGGGCTGAGAAAAGGCGTCATCGTGGATCTGGAAGAAGCGGCCGCCGCAATCCGCCGGGCGGCACTGGAGGCCGAGCTGAAATCGTCGCTTTCCGTGGATTGGGTCACCGTCGGGGTCTCGGGAGACCATATCCAGGGTGTGAATTGCCATGGCGCCATCTCGATCGACGGAAAACATCACGAGGTGACCAACGACGACGTGGGCCAGGTCATTCAGGCTGCTCAGACGGCTCCGATCCCGCCCAGCCGCGAAGTGCTCCATGTTCTGACGCAAGAGTTCTTCCTGGACAACCGCGGTGACATCCGCAATCCCGTGGGACTGACGGGAATGCGGCTGGACGTGGATGTACACGTGGTCACATGCGACGGCGCCCTGATGCAAAACCTGATCAATGCGGTCAACAAGGCACAGATGCGCGTCAAAAAGGTCGTCCTGCCGCAGCTCGCCAGCGCCCAGGCCGTCCTGATACAGGAAGAAAAGGAAATGGGGACGGCCGTGATCGACATCGGCGGGGGAACGACCGACATTGCGCTCATCACCCGCGATGCGTTGCGCGCCTGTTCGGTGTTGCCGGTCGGCGGCACGCATTTCAGCCGTGACCTGGCCGTGGGGCTCAGGACCTCGATCGAGGAGGCGGATCGCATTAAGAGGGAATTCGGCAGCATCCGGTTCGATGGCTTCGCCGACGACGAAGTCATCGAAGTGGTCGGTGTCGCGATGCGCCGTCCGCGCGACGTCACGCGCCGGGCCATCTGCCAGATACTCCATGACCGCGCCGTGGAAGTGTTCGAACTCATCAAGGATCAGATCGCGCGCGCCGGCTGCCGCGATCAGCTGGTCTCCGGCGCTGTCCTCACTGGCGGAGGCAGCATGCTGGACGGGATGCTGCCCCTGGCGGAACAGATTCTGGAAATGCCGGTGCGCCAGGGCGTGCCCCAGAACATCGCCGGTTTGGCGGAGGAGTTGGTCCATCCGGTTTACGCCACCGCGGTCGGACTTACTATGTTCGCGACCCTGGACGGCCGCGACCCCAGGACTCCGGGCGGCAAAGCCAACACCACTCCTCGGTTTGTCAGCAAGATTCTGTCGTGGGTAGGCAGTTAGAAATTCAAAGTGAAGGAGAAACAATGCAAGGGGAGAAACTACGGTTCGACGAAGCACTACCGAAGTTGAGTTTTGACACTGATCGGCATCCTCCGGCTCGGATCAAGGTGATCGGCATCGGCGGCGCCGGCGGCAATGCGGTGAACCGGATGATCCAGGCAAGGATTGAAGGGGTCGACTTCATCGCAGCCAACACCGATCTCCAGGCCCTGCGCAGCTCCATGGCACCCATCAAGCTGCAAATCGGCGCCAAGCTCACCAACGGTCTCGGGTGCGGAGCCATCCCGGAGCGCGGCCGTCAGGCCGCCCTCGAAGACACCGAACGGATCATCGAGATCCTGGACGGCGCCGACATGGTTTTCATCACTTGCGGCATGGGCGGCGGAACCGGCACCGGCGCGGCCCCCGTGGTCGCCAGCCTGGCAACAGAATTGAGCGCGCTCACGGTGGGTGTGGTCACGAAACCCTTCCATTTCGAGGGCAAGAAGCGCATGACCCACGCGGATCAGGGGATCAGCGAACTGAAGGAGGTAGTCGACACCCTGATCACTATTCCGAACGAACGCCTCCTCTACGCCATGGGCGCCGATGCGCTCCTGGAGGACTCCTTCCGCTATGCCGACGATGTCCTCAGCCAGGCGGTGCAGGGCATTTCCGATATCATCACCCTGCCCGGAATCGTGAACGTCGACTTCGCCGATGTGCGCACGATTATGTCCGGCAAAGGCATGGCATTGATGGGAACCGGCGTTGCCGAGGGTGAAAACCGCGCCGTGGAAGCCGCCCAACGCGCCATCGCCAGCCCTCTCCTCGAAGAGACCTCGATTCGCGGCGCCAAAGGCGTGCTCATCAATATCACCGCGACGCGAAACTCACTCAGGCTGCAGGAAGTCGATGCGGCTGCCAAAATCATAGAGGAGGCGGCGAACCCGGAGGACACGATCTTCGGCGCGGTCTACGACGAATCGATGGGAGACCGGATCAAGATCACCGTGATCGCCACCGGCTTCAACATGAGATCTGCCGGCGACGTGCTTCGTTCCTCCAACGTGATCCCCTTGAGCGCCTCCGCGGAACAGGTCGCGCGTGGAGCAGGCCTCGAACATCATGCGGCCTCCGATAAATCGATCGATTATCGCCTGGCCTCGCTCAAAAACGATCTGGATGAGCCTGCTTTTCTCCGGCGGCGCGCGGAGAAATGATGATGAAGCGGCGGATAAACGCAGTGGAGCGCGAATCCAATCCCGCGTTCTTCTGCGTTTGTCGGCGGCCTGGCCTTTGTCTTCTGCTCCTTGTGGCGGCCCTCCTGAACGCATCCTCCGCGCCGGCCGCCCCACGCAACCCTCCGAAGGTAGGTTTGGTGCTCAGTGGAGGCGGAGCCCGAGGCGCCGCGCACATCGGCGTGCTGAAAGTTTTTGAGCGCGAGGGTATCCCCATTGATTGCATCGCCGGCACCAGCTTCGGCGCGCTCGTGGGCGGGTTGTACGCGCTTGGCTACAAAGCCGCGGAAATCGAGCAGATCTTCACAAAAGAGGGCTGGACATCCGTTTTCAGCAACCAGCCCGACATGTCCCTCGCTCCCTTGCTGGCGCAAGTCCGAGCCCGCTATCAAGGGGAACTCTATTTTCGCGGATGGATCCTGGAGCTGCCCGGCGGGCTTCTCGCAGGCCAGCGGCTGGTGGAAATTCTCGACCGCCTCACAACCGAGCGCACGATCGCGGCGGGCTTCGATTTCGACAAGCTGGTTATTCCCTTTCGCGCCGTGGCCACCGACCTCGTTTCCGGCAATCGGTACGTGTTTCGCGACGGGTCCATGACCGACTCCATTCGCGCGTCGATCGCCGCCCCTCCTCTGTTCACGCCGGTCGAAAAAGACGGGATGCTGCTTGCAGACGGGGGGCTGGTCGACAACCTCCCCACCGATGTCGCGCGCGACATGGGCGCCGATATCGTGATTGCGGTCGATGTGACTTCTCCCTTGTTGGAAAAGGAACAAATCAAGACGTTCATCGACGTCCTGGACCAATCCATCGGCCTTCAGATGCAGCACAGCGTGGAGAGCAACCGCAAGCTTGCAAACCTCGTTCTGCGGCCGGACCTTAAGCAGTACACGGGAATCGACTATACCGGAATTTCCCAGATAATCCAGATCGGCGCCGACGAAGCGGAAAAACAGCTGCCGGCCCTGAAGTCTCTCCTCGCAGGTGTGCCTGGACGGCCTTCCCGGCCGCTCGTGATGGGCGTCACCCCGACGATCGCATCGGTTTCGTTTGAAGGGCTCAAGGCCATCCCGGCCACTCAGCTTCGCAACGCCGTGAAGGCGCGAGCCGGCCAGCCATTGGACATCAACGTCCTGGAAAAAGACCTGAGCCGGCTGTACGCTACATCCCTGTTCGACCAGGTCGATTTTCACCTGGCACCCGCCGGGAATAATGCATATAGCCTTACCTATACCCTGCGGGAATACCCTTTGTACACTCTGGGCGCCGCCATTCGGTACGATCCCGATTATGGCCTGGTTGCCCTGGGCGAGGTGCGTGCACGCCAGCTCTTTCACACTCCTTCGACGCTCACCATTTCGAGCCAGTTCGGCGGTCTCGACAGCGACTTTGCCCGCCTGCAGTATGTTCCCTTCCCTCAATTGCCTTTTTTCTACCTCGCACCTGAGGTGCATCTCGATCGGCGCGAGTATCTGGACATTCAGAACGAAACCATGGTGGATAAGTTCACAAACCGGCAGATCGGCGGCCAATTGATGGTCGGCACGGTGTTCAAACGATCGGAGATCGAGGCGGGCTATCAGGTCGACCACGCATCCATCACGGGCGGCACTGCACCCAATCGCCAGGAAGGCGCTGCCAAGTTGAGAGGGCTCAGGTTTAACTTGAATCACAACACGCTCGACGCGCAGCTCTTTCCTGCCAGGGGAACGCTGTTGTCCGCGCGAATCGACGAGCGCGAAAAGATGTTCGGCAGCGATTTCAGCTTCACTAAATACGCACTTGATTTCAGGCGCTATTTCCCGGTTTCGAAAAGGTCAACGGTGCAGATCTACTTTTCCGCGGGTCACGAACGCGGGTCGGTTCCGTTTTACGAACGGTTTTATCTGGGCGGTTTCAACGTGTCCGATGGGGGGCCACGTCATCTCATCGGATTCGGTTTCGATGAGCTGCCTGCAAAGCAGATGGGAATCGCCGCGATTGCGTACCGCTACCAGTGGCTCACCCACCCGCTCGGATTTGTAAATAGCGGATACCTTACCGGATATTTCAACGCAGCTTCCGTCAGCGACCGTGCGACCACGCCGTACGATTTCAATCTATATCAGGGAGGCGGCGCTGAATTAGCCTTCAACACGCTGATCGGCCCGATGCGCTTTGCCGGAGGATGGGGCGAGGGCGGCCGCTACAATTTCTATTTCACCTTCGGCCCCGCCTTCTGAAGAGCGTAACTGACGGAGCCTGGAGTCAAACGCCACTCAATCAGCTCAACATCGGGGCAAACCGGCGCTGGGAGCGCTTTTGACTCCAGGCTCCGTCAATGGATGGTGGGTTTTTTCTCGTCCTCAATCTTGTGTCGCAGTTCGGAGTAATACACCTCGAACTGGCGTTTGAGTTCCTCGCGGCGCCGGCGGGAATGAAACTCCTCGTATCGGTGAAACCAGTCGTGCCCCTTGAGGAAAACATAGCCGACCAGGATGCCGCCCAGGTGGGCAATGTTCGAGACTCCCGGAGCGCTGCCGGTAATCGACGAGAGGAAGGCAAGAACTCCCATGAAGAGCACGAGCCACTTGACTTTGATGGGGAACAGAAAATAGAGATATACCAGCCGCTCGGGGTAAAGAAGACCATAGGCGAGCAACAACCCGTAGATCGCGCCGGAAGCTCCGATCGTCACGGTCAGCGCGTTCACCCCAACGATGTAGGAACAGAGCCCGGCGCCGATGCCGGTGACAAAATAATAGGTGAGAAAGCGTTTCGGTCCCCAGACTCGTTCCAGGTCGTTGCCGAACATGTAGAGCGTAAACATATTGATGAAGATGTGGAAGAATCCGTCGTGCAGGAACATGTAGCTGAGGAGTTGCCAGAGCATGAACTCATGAGTGATGCGCCATGGAATCAGCCCGAAGTATAAATCAATAAAGTTGACGCCCGCGGCACGGGTGAGTATCTGGAGAACCCACACTACAACATTGATGGTGATCAGCGTTTTGACCGACTTTGTTATCGGGCCCCCGAAAAAAGCCGACGGGGAATTGGAATAATAGTAAGCCATCGATCAATATTAGGAGAATCTCCGGGCGAATTCAACCTGCGATCGCCGATGTCGCGGACATACTCGAGCACCCGATGTGTTAATAATTTCAACACGATGCGGGCATGCAAAAGACTCGCCCCTCCAGATCCAATTTGATCGCTTGGCAGAATCGGCGGCAGTATTTCGTGACCCTGGTTCCACCCTGCGACCCATGGAAATGATGTAGAATGTGTTATTGAAACTGTTTTGGCACATTCAAGAGCAGCCACAGATTTCACAGATTCCACAGAAAAATCAGTGGAATCTGTGCTACTAACCCGCGAATTTTTTGCGAGAAGGCAGAGATTTTTAGCGGCCACGTCGAAGCCAAATTCGAGATTCAATATTCTCAATCTCGAATCTCGAATCTCGAATCTCGAATCTCGAATCTCGAATTTTGTAATGCCAGAAAGGGCGGACGGTTCATGAGACACGACGGACGACAACCTGATTCCATGCGGGAAATCCGAATTGAGCTGGACTACACCAAACATGCCGAGGGGTCGGTGCTGATCGCCGTCGGCGACACCAAGGTATTGTGCAACTGCAGCATCGAGGACAAGGTGCCGCCGTTCCTCTATCAGGCAAACCAGGGTTGGGTTACGGCTGAATATGGAATGGTGCCCCGTTCGACCAACACCCGTACTCCGCGCGAGGCGGCCCGCGGCAAGCAGTCCGGCCGCACGGTGGAGATTCAGCGCCTGATCGGCCGGACGCTGCGCAGCGTGGTCAATCTCTCGATGCTGGGAATCCGCAGCCTGCTGATCGATTGCGATGTGCTTCAGGCGGATGGAGGCACGCGCACGGCGTCCATCAACGGCGCATTTCTCGCACTGGCGCTCGCAATCCACCGGCTATTGGACAAGAAGCTTCTCGAGTATTCGCCGCTCATCGATTTCGTTGCGGCCACGAGCGTCGGCATCATCGGCGAGATCCCCTGCCTCGACCTGAATTATGAAGAGGATTCGCGGGCAGCCGTGGACATGAATCTGGTCATGACCGGAAACGGGCGGTTTGTCGAGATCCAGGGAACGGCCGAAAAACAGCCCTTTACGGCAGAGCAGCTTCGGGTCATGCTCGGGCTCGGCGCCCTTGGAATCAAACAGTTGATAGAGGCCCAGAAATCTGCCCTGGAGGGGCGCGGAATCAACCTTTCCCGCCTTGGCCTGAACAAAGTGTGACGCTGCATGAAAATGCAAGACACAGCCACCACGATGGTCCTGGCCACCCACAACCGAGGCAAGATGCGCGAATTTCGCTTTCTGCTGGAGCCGCACGGCTGGCAGGTACTGGGACTGGATGACATCGGCATTAAGAAAGACGTAGCGGAAACAGGTGCGTCGTTTGGGGACAACGCCCGATTGAAGGCTGTTGCGTATTCTCTGAATACGGATCTGCCCGTGCTCGCCGATGATTCGGGTCTCGAGGTCCTCGCGCTCGCCGGCAGGCCAGGAATCCAATCGGCGCGCTACGCGGGACCGCACGCCTCTGACTCGGATCGCATGCTCAAGCTGTTACTCGAGCTCAAGCAGTCGGGCGGCGCGCGCACCGCGCGGTTTGTCTGCGCACTGGCCCTGGCCCAGTCGGGGGCGGTTGTACTCGAAACCGAAGGCGAGTGCCGCGGCGAGATCGCATGCGAGCCCAAGGGAAACAACGGTTTTGGATTCGACCCGATTTTCTTCATTCCCGAGCTGGGGCGAACCTATGCGCAGTTGGACGAAGAAGAGAAGAATCGCTGCAGCCACCGCGCGCGTGCTGTCGCGGCCTTGCTTGCGGGATTGCAAAGCCACGCCGAAAAAAGGTGCCTGTCGCCGGATTTCCAGCTAGAATAATGGCCTCGTCACCGGTCGGGGCATAGCGCAGCCTGGTAGCGCGCCTGCCTTGGGCGCAGGAGGTCTCCAGTTCAAATCTGGATGCCCCGACCAAGAGGGTCCGGCACACAGAGCCGGTTCTTACGATCTCATCCGGCGAGCTTCGCGACATAAATCTGCCCCCAGAGGATTGCATGGTTCGGCGTTGGCAGTGAACGGAAAACAAATGCCCAGTTCCGCGAGAGCGCAGGCCCGGAAAACCCGGGCCCAGCGCCTTCGCGGCAGCATCAATCACTTTTTAACAGGAGTCAGTTTGCCAAATCCCATCATGGAGGCTCCCCCATGGAATCCCGCCGGTCCTGCGCCCGGTCCGCCACGTCCGCCCGGTCCTCCACCCGGCCCTCCCGGTCCTCCGGCGAGGGACTGAATCAGTTGCACAAGGCTGTCGGCCCCGAGCTTCTGCTGCAAAAGGCTCAACTGGCCATTCTGCAACACATTTGCGACGCCGACGGAAAATGTCACCAGTGCTTGCATTCTTGCAAGATCCTGGGCCGCCTGTTCC
>Ga0187850_10000390_pt1 | contig 57830 bp, 43 predicted proteins | sample June2016WEW_4_15_FD_132436 | JGI IMG/M metagenome (GOLD analysis project Ga0187850, IMG submission 132436) | Peatland microbial communities from SPRUCE experiment site at the Marcell Experimental Forest, Minnesota, USA - June2016WEW_4_150 | ecosystem: Environmental > Terrestrial > Soil >...
ACCGGGGCCGATGCACGCTCGGGCGCGAGACGGCGATCCAGAAGATGGCCTGGGGCGACGATGGCTGGCTACGCACGGCGGATGGAGAAGGCTTGCCCTATTTGGAAGTGGCCGCGCCGGAGCTGCCGGAACATCCATTTCCCGTGGCGCCGGTGCGCGAAGGCTTCGAGAGTGCCGGACTTCGGGCCGACTTTCAATGGCTGCGGTCGCCGTGGCCGGAAACGCTGTTCAGCCTCACCGAGCGCCCGGGTTATCTGCGGTTGTACGGCCGGGAGTCGGTGGGGAGTCTGTTCGAGCAGGCGCTGGTGGCCCGGCGGCAACAGGCGCACTGCTTCAGCGCCGCCACGAGCGTGGAGTTTGAACCGGAGCACTTTCAGCAGATGGCGGGCCTCATTTACTACTACAACAGCGCCAAGTTCCACTATCTGTATATCTCGGCGGACGAAAGTGTCGGCAAGCACCTGCGCGTGATGTCGCGCCTCGCGGAGCAGCCGGATTCGTTCACCCCGCCGGTGCCCATCCCTCGGGGAGGTGCTCTCGAGTTACGGATGGAGGTGGATTGCGAACGGCTGCTAGTCGGTTACCGGCTGAATGGGGAGGCTTGGCAGTGGCTTCCCGAGCAACTCGACGCCAGCATCGTTTCCGACGAGGCGGGACCTCCCGAGCTGCCGAATTTCACCGGGGCGTTTGTGGGCATGTGTTGTCAGGACATGGCCGGAACCCGCAAGGCCGCGGACTTCGACTACTTCGAGTACCAGGAGCGGGACTTCCTGCCGAATCCGGCGGCGGATTGAGAGACGGCGCCACCGCGTCTTCAGTGAAACGCGGATGCCCGTTCGATATTCCACCGCTGCCCATAGACCTCCAGGACCTGCCGCGGAGCCGTCTCCCAGGTGGTGAATACAGCCAACAGAAACGGCCGGGCTTGGTTGGAGGGCTGAACCAGACACACCAGCAGCCGTCCCCGCACACAGGCGTCCTTCGGCAAATGGGGATGGCTCTTGCGATCTTCGCGGCTGGGTCTCCAGGTGAGGGGGCGATCGATCCCCTCGTGCAACGGTCCGCCCGCCGGACGTTGTGCGCGTTGCGTGGTCAAACGGCGCCGTTCTCCTGTGCCAGGCTTGCAGCCGTTTGCAGGGTTTGGGCCAAAAGCCGGCGGGCAGGCCATGCAGCAACTCCAGCACCGCACTGTCCAGCGATCCGTGGCCCTGCAGCCACTGGCCGATCATTAGCCACAGGACCACGGCCAGAGTGTAAACACGATTGTTCTGGCGCATTTTCGCCTGCCGACGGAGGCGATCCAAAGACGGGGCGGGTACCAGCCGCCGATACAAGGAAAGCAGGCCGGCTTTCCATGCCGCGGATCGCTACGCCCAGCGCTTTGGCCAACTCCGCCAGCAACTCCAGGAGTTGGGCTGCTTCTGTAAGGGAACCGTCCTGGAAAGGAGAATGAAGCGCGGGCAACCCAGTTGCCCTTGCCATCGGGCCCCCTCTAAGCGCCATGGCCCGTACGGGGAGTGGACCTACAAGGTCCAAGGCAAAACCGTAAATGTGAAGCTCAGCCCTGAGGCCGGCCGGATCTACCAGGCGGCCTCGCAGCAATACCGCAAGCTGAAGCCGCTGCTGAATCGCCCGGAGCGGCTGTCGCGCACGGCTCTGGCAGCACAGGCGAAGCAGGCCAAAGCCGGTCGCACCGCCTGAGCCAACTGCTCTACCCGCTCCACCTCGCTTTGGCCGTAAGCGTCCGGTAAATCCATCTTCGGCGTTGTGAGGAGGTGGCGTGTACTGCTCGATCCGCGAAGCGGCGCAGAGTGGGCTCTCGATCCGGGATGGCCGCGCAGGTCCCGGACCGGGGCGGCGCGGTGCCTGCAGGAATTGCATGCCGCCCGAGTCCTGCGCCTTTGCTTTCCTAGACTTCCGATTTGGCATCCGAATTGCTTGACTACCCAGCGAGGAGAACAGTAAAGATGCTACGGAGACTGATCGTGACGGTCGCTTTGAGCCTGCTCATGGTTCCCCTGGCCGCGGGGAAGCCGGGTAATGGGAAAGGCAAAGGTCAGGACAAGAACAGAGGCGTCCAGGTCTTCGCCCCAGAAGACCAGCGAGTCCTAAACGACTACCACGCCACGGGGCGCCAGGGCGGACTGCCACCCGGACTCGCCAAACGCGGCGGCGACCTCCCGCCAGGACTGGAAAAGCAGTTGCAAAGGAATGGCCGCCTTCCTCCGGGGCTGGAGAAGAAACTGGTGCCCTACCCGCCCGAAATCCACGGACGCTTGTCGCCTCTCGCCCCCGGACTGGCGCGCGGCTACATCTCGGGCCGGGCTGTGATCTATAACCCGAGAACGAGAGTCATCCTCGACGTGTACGCTCCACAGCAGTAGGTTTACTCCCGCCACGCCGGGTTGGCGCCCTTCAGCACGACAAGACGCCAAGCGCGGCCGCTGGGGCGCACGTTCCCGGCATGCCGGGTAGGTCCTGGTGGTCAGAACCACCCGATGCGTGAATATGAGGCGGGTGGAGCGCGAGGCTTCGTCGATCGTGCGCGCAACCTCGCCTACTGGGTCGGCCCGGCGACCGCTTGGCATGACAGAGCCATACGTGCCGACCGCATTGACTCTGTGAAGGTCCTCGGTTGGAGCGGTTCGGTACGTGTCCACATAAGAAGTTATGTGGACAGCTATCGGTATGGGTGGGTCAGGCCGGCAGCAGCTGGTCCGCCGACTGTCGGCTGAGATTCCAGGGCAGCAGCTCGCCGATACGGTTGATCGAATGGCCGGCGATGCGCCCCAGCACCTCGCGCAGGTAGGCCTCCGGATCCAGGCCGTTCAGTTTGGCTGAGCCGATCAGGCTGTAGATCGCCGCCGCCCGTTCACCGCCCGCGTCGGACCCGGCGAACAGGTAGTTCCGGCCCAAAGCGACGGCGCGTGGCGCGCGCTCGGCCGCGTTGTTGTCGATCTCCAGCAGCCCATCGTCGCAATAGCGCATCAGCGCAGTCCACCGCCCCAGTGCGTACTGGATTGCCGACGCGGTCTCCGACTTCTTCGACAGTCTGGCGAGGCTGGCCTGGAGCCACTCGCGCATCGATTCCAGTAGCGGTCGCGCACGAGTGTTTCTCGCCTCCAGCCGCTCGCCGGGCGGACGCCCCCGGATCTCCGTTTCGATGACGTACAGTTGCGCGATCCGTGCCATCGCCTCCGCCGCCAGCGGCGATGCGTGCGCCTGGTGCAGATCGAAAAACTTGCGGCGCACGTGCGCCCAGCATCCGGCCTCCTGGATGCGGCCTTCTTCATACAGCCGGTTGAAGCCGGCGTAGCCGTCGGCCTGCAGCGTGCCATGGAAGCCTCTCAGGTGCTCCCGCGGATGCTCGCCTTTGCGATCCGGCGAGTAGGCGAACCACACGGCCGGAGCAGCGGTGTCGCCGGCGGGGCGATCGTCGCGCACGTAGGTCCACAAGCGCCCGGTCTTGGTCTTGCCGTTGCCCGGCGCCAGCACCGGAACAGGTGTATCGTCGGCGTGCAACTTGCCGGTGCTCATGACGTACCGTCGCAGTTGCTCGACCAGCGGCGCCACCAGGCGGCTGGCGCCGCCGACCCAACCAGCCAGCGTCGAGCGATCCAGTTCGATTCCTTCCCGCTCGTAGATCTCCGATTGCCGATAAAGCGGAAGATGATCGGCGTATTTCGCCACCAGGACATGGGCCAGCAGTCCGGGCCCGGCCAGGCCGCGGTCGATGGGACGGCTCGGCGCCGGCTCCTCGACGATGCGCTCGCACGCCGTGCAGCTCAGCTTCGGGCGCACTACCCGAATCACCTCGAAGTGCCCCGGCACGTACTCGAGCATTTCCGAAACGTCTTCGCCGAGCGGACGCAGCCGGCCGCCACAGTCGGGGCAGACTTCGTGCTTGGGCGCGTGCGTCCTGGTGATGCGCGGCAGCGTTTCCGGCAAGGGGCGGCGCGCGGGTTTGTTCGGGGCAGGTTCCGCCGCCGGCGCGGCGCTGGGCGCGGGAGGCGTGCTGGGAGCCGCCTCCAGGTCCTCCAGGCGCAGCTCCAGTTGTTCGATCTGCCGGTCCAGCTTTTCCGATTTACGCCCGAACTGCATGCGCTTGAGCTCGAGCACCAGCAGCTTCAGGTTGTCGATCCCGGTGCCGCGCGACAACAGCTCGGCATGTTGCGCCAACACCAACGCCCGCAGCGCCTCGTTGTCGAGCGCCGCCAGGCCGGGAAGCGTTGTGCGCGTGTCAGTCACTGAAAATACTTTGCCACAAATGCACTCCCAGTACAAACATTTTATGTATGAAATGTTTTATTACTACACGGCCAGTCGTGGCGCGGCGGTGCGCACCGGACGCCGCCAATCGATGCCTTCCAGCAGCATCGACAACTGCGCGCGCGTCAGCGCCACCGTGCCGCTTTCGGCCTTCGGCCAGACGAAGCGCCCGCGCTCCAGACGCTTGGCGAACAGACACAGTCCGTCGCCGTCCCACCACAGCACTTTGATCAAATCGCCGCGCCGGGCGCGAAACACGAACACGTGTCCGCCGAAGGGATCCTGCTCGAGTGTGGTCTGCACCAGCGCGCTCAGCCCCGTGAAGCCGCGCCGCAGGTCCGTGACCCCGGCGGCGATCCAGATCTGCGTGCCCGCCGGGACGGTGATCATCCCAGCAGGCACTCCAGCACGACGCGCAAGGCGGCCGGGTCGGCTGCCCCCTCGATGCGCAACCGGCCCTTCGGCGGTTGCAGCTGGATCGTGCCCGGTGGAACTGTGGGCGCAACGGGCGAAGCCGCAACCGGTTGCGGATCGGAAACCGTCACCGGCACCAAGGCGGCTGTACCGGCGCTGTCGCCCAGCAGGCCGCGTTGATACAGCCGGCGCCAGGAGAACACCTGGTTGGCGTTAACACCGTGCGCCCGCGCCACGCGAGCGACCGACGCGCCCGGCGCAAACGTTTCTTCCACGATCCGCCGCCGCTCCAGGATCGAACGCCAGCGACGCTTCGGCGCCTCTGGCGGCACCGGCTCAATAGCTGCACGGATGGAAGTGCCCATCAGCTTCCTCGCGGAACACATGGTGTTCCACATCAAGGATGCCGGGCTACCGCGCCAGAGTCCAGACGGTCAAGACCGGACGCTTACCTTTGGCCCTGAGGCAAGAAGTTTGCGGGGTATTGAGGGAGCGCACACCGTGCGTCGAGTAGAGTCTCGACGCGGCACGCACGAGTGCGTGCGCCACAGAAAATGGGCTAGAAGACTCGGCGGGTGAGGCGGGCGACGTTGAACTTGGCGGTGTCGGCGACGGCCATGACTGCCATGACTCCCGCCTGCACGGGGTCGGTGACGACGAAATCGGCGGCATCGGGGACGCTGCCGGCCATGTTGAGGCTGATGACGAGCAGGCCCTCGGCGCGGACCTCGCGGACGGCCTTCTCGATCTCACCGCCCATGAGCGCGCCGGCCAGCACGAGCGCGCGGGCGCGGGGCAGACGGGCCACCGCGCGGACGGCGTCGGCCAGCGGCTGCTCGCCCACCAGCGGAATCGTATCCACGGAGATGTGCTCGCCACGAATGTTGTGGCGGTCGGCCTCGGAGATCGCGCCGATGGCCACCTGGCCGACCTGCGCGCCACCGCCCATGATGATGATGCGCTTGCCGTAAATCTTCTGGAAGGTCTTGACCTGAAGCGCCTGGCGGACTACCGGCAGGCCCCGGATGTCCTCGACCAGCGGCGCGGCCTGCCCCGGCACATCGATCTCGAAGTAGATGCGGGCTTCCGGGGGACGGCTCTCGATGATCTCGACCAGCGTGATGTTGCCGTTGTGGCGGGCAATCGCGCCGGTGAGCTGGTGCAGGACACCGGGGCCGGATTCGGCCCGCACCAGCAATCCGATCTGCGCGTTGGACGCGGAATCAGGCATCGACTTCATACTTGCGGAGAAGCTCTTCCCAGTGTCCCTGCGCCTGGAGGAGAAGCTCGCAGACTTCGCGAACCGCGCCCCGGCCGCCTTCAGCGGCGGTCACCAAGTGCGCGCAGCGCTTGACTTCGGGCCGCGCATTGGCCGTAGCGATGGCGAAACCCACCCGGCGCATGATGACGACGTCGGTCAGATCGTCGCCGACGTAGGCGACCGCGCCGGGCGTCAGGCCGGAGGCCGCCAGGATCTCCTCAAACAGCGGGGCCTTCTCGATGTGGCCCTGGTAGACGTACTCGACGTGGCACTGGCGGCAGCGCTCCGCGGTGGCCGGCGAGACGCGCCCGCTGATGACTCCGGTGCGGATGCCCTTCCAGTGAAGCCATTGGAGCGCGATGCCGTCCTGGGTGTCGAAGGCCTTGGTCTCGACCATTTTCCCGTACGGATCGGGGACGTTGTAGAGCTTGCCGTCGGTCAGCACGCCGTCGACATCCATCAGGAGAAGCTTGATGCCGGCGGCCAATTCGGTGATGGAGGTTGCCACGTCTCTTGTAGGTTAGCGCGAAATGCGCGCCGAACCGAAGGAGCGCACCTGCTCGAGGGTCACCATGGTGGTGTCGCCGGGGGTGGTGGTCAGCAGCGCGCCATGCGCCCAGCCGAGCCGGACCGCCTCCTGCGGCTCCTCGCCGGTGAGCAAGCCGTAGATGAAGCCGGAGGCGAAGCCGTCGCCGCCGCCGACGCGATCGCAGATGTCGAGCTGGCCGGCTGGGGCGATGTAGGTCTGGCCGTCGATCCAGGCCACCGCGCTCCAACTGTGGCAGGCGGTGGAGTGCACCTCGCGGAGGGTGGTGGCGACGATCTTGACCTTAGGGAACTTCCGGACTACGTTGCCGATCATCCCGAAGAAGACCGCCGGATCGAGCTTGGATTTCTTCTGGACGTCGGGACCGGGGATGCCGAGGCCGTTTTGCAGGTCTTCCTCGTTGCCGATCACGACATCGACATTCTCGACGATGCGGCCGATGATTTCGGCCGCCTTCTGGGCGCCGCCCCAGATGTTCCAGAGCTTCTCGCGGTAGTTCAGGTCGAAGGAGATCACCGCGCCGGCAGCCTTGGCGGCCTGCATGCCCTCGATGATCACCTCGCCGGTGGTTGCCGAGAGGGCCGCGAAGATGCCGCCGCTGTGGAACCAGCGGACGCCGCCGGCGAAAATGGAATTCCAGTCGAAGTCGCCCGGCTTGAGGAGCCCCCCGGCCTCGTTCGAGCGGTTGTAGAAGACCACCGGACCGCGCACGCCGTAACCGCGGTCGCTGTAAACGGTGGCCATGTTGGGCCCGTTGACGCCGTTGTGCTTGAAGCGCTTGTAGAAGGGCTTCACGCCCATGGCACGCACGCGCTCGGCGATCAGATCGCCGATGGGGTAATCGACCATGGCGGTGGCGACGCCGGTCTGGAGCCGGAAGCAGTCCGCCAGGTTGGCGGCGACGTTGAATTCACCGCCGCTGACGTGGATCTTGCACTCGGTCGCCTTGCGGAAGGGGATGATTCCCGGGTCCAGGCGGTGGACCAGAGCGCCGATGGAGACGAAGTCGAGGGCGCCTTGCGGAGCGATGTTGAGACCGTATTTCATGGAGTTCTCCAAAGTAATGATTCAGTTCTTGCCCGGGGGGCAACCGGGGACAGCCTGGGCCGTCCCCACAGCGGACGGCCGAGGCAGTCCCTCGGTTGCAGGCAGCGCAGGCGGGCAACCGGGGACAGCCCGAGCCGTCCCAACGGCGGACGGCCTAGGCAGTCCCTCGGTTGCGGAGGCACCATTTTTCAGCAGCCTCCCAGCCAGTTGGTGTGGAACTTCTGGCCGGCGGGCTTGTCGAGCCGCTCGTAGGTGTGCGCGCCGAAGTAGTCGCGCTGGGCTTGCAGCAGATTCGCGGGCATGCGTTCGCGGCGATAGGCGTCGATGTAGTTCAACGAGGCCGCGAGCGCCAGGACTGGCACGCCGAGCCTCGGCGCTTCCATCACGATGGCGCGCAGCCAGACCTGCAAGCCGTTCACGAGCTCGCTGAAGCCAGGATCAACCAGCAGGTTGACCAGGCCGGGACTAGCCGCGAAGGCCTGCTTGATGGGCTCGAGCAGCCGGGCGCGGATGATGCAGCCGCCCTTCCAGGTGCGGGCGATCTCGGAGAAGTGCAGGTCGTAGCCGTACTCCTTGGAGGCCTCGCGCATAAGGGCGAATCCCTGCGCGTAACAGGTCACGATCGCCAGGCGCAAGGCCTGGCGCAACGTCTCGATGAAGGCTTCCGGATCGCCCTCGTGCTTCGCGACCGGCCCGCGGAGGATCTTCGCGGCGGCGATGCGCTCGTTTCTGGCGCCGGAGAGGATGCGCCCTTCCAGCGCTGCGTTGATCGTGGGGATGGCGACGCCGAGGTCGAGGGCGTTCTGCGAGGCCCACTTTCCGGTGCCCTTCTGGCCGGCCTTATCGACGATGATGTCGACGGTGGGCTGGCCGGTCTCCGGATCGGTGTGCGCGAGAACCGCGGCGGTGATCTCGATGAGGTAGGAATTCAGCTCGGTCTGGTTCCAGGCGGCGAAGATCTTGCCGATCTCGGGGGCGGAGAGGCCGAGCGCCGACTTCAGGATGTCGTAGACCTCCGAGATCAGCTCCATGATGCCGTACTCGATGCCGTTGTGCACCATCTTGACGTAGTGCCCGGCGCCGCCCTTGCCGATGTAGGCGCAGCAGGGACCGTCGTCGGTCTTGGCGGCGATGGCGGTGAGGATCGGCTCGACCTTGCGATAAGCCTCTTCCGGACCGCCCGGCATGATGGAGGGGCCAAGCAGCGCGCCCTCTTCGCCGCCGCTCACGCCCGTGCCGATGTAGAGGATGCCGGCCGGTTCGAGTTCCTTGCCGCGGCGGTCGGTGTCCGGGAAGAAGGAGTTGCCGCCGTCGATGAGAATGTCGCCCGGCGCCAGGTGGGGCTTGAGATCCTGGATGACGGCATCGACCGGGCTGCCGGCGGGGACCATGATCAGAATCCGGCGCGGGGTTTCGAGCGCCGCGGCGAGTTCCAGGAGCGAGCCGGCAGTCGCCATCTTCTTACCGGCCCACTTACGTTCGGCGGCGCGGGCTTTCTCCGGGTCGAGGTCGAAGCCCGCCACCGTGAATCCTCTGCTCTCGATGTTCAGGGCGAGGTTCTGGCCCATGACTCCCAAGCCGACCACGCCGAAGTTGTACTGGCTCATCGTGTTCTCCCCATGCAGTTCGGACCGTTGGTCTACGGCCGGCAGTGTGTTGCTGAACCTCACAGGATAGCACCGCGCGGCAGCCACGATGGCGGCCTGGAATCTAAGCTGGAATCTAAGCGGTGAGGTGCCGCGACGCGTCCGTGACAAATGGGTGGAACCCGCCGTTGCGCCGTTGATGCTGCTTGAGAGCGCTATTTGCCGGGCGCCGGGCGGTTCCATTGATCGCCGCCGCGGAGTACTGTCAAGGCCGTGACCTCGGAGTTTTCCGGGAGCAGGGTGAGCACCATCGAGCCATCCAATGCATGCTGGTAATTGATAAAGCGGTAGCGCAGCACGTGGCTGTGCCCTTTGAAGAAAGCCAGGTCTGCGCGCAACTCGACGACGCCGGATTCCTGGTCGCGCGCGGTGCGGCCATTGACCATGCCGGCCATTTCGTAGGTAAAGCTGCCGTCGTTGGCAATCGTGTACCCGGCGCCATAGAAGGCGCTGGCGTTGCTTTCATATCGTCCTGTCTGCCGGTTATAGAAATCGTAACTACTCGCCGCGCCATGTTTCCAGTGCCCCACCAAGTCGGCGAGGGTGATGGCGCTTTTCAGCGGCTGCGCCGTGAGCGGGGCCAGGCGGACGCTGCCAATGAAGGCCAGTGCGATGTGCTCCATCGCGTTGAGCACCTGGCGATTCTGGCTCACAGCCACCACGGGAATGAAGCTCTTCCCAGTTTCCAGCGCGTACAAGCGGGTGTAAGTGGAGCCGTTCACGCTGGAGTCGTCGGCCCGACGGCCGGGATATCCCACCGAATGGCTGATGTCATAGTAGGGGAGGGGCGGCATCCCCTGGTAGTCGTTTCCCGCCAGCACAATCCGCGTCCAGGCCGCCTTCACATCACTGGAGGGGTCGCCGCTGGAAGCCATGGGCGTGTACACGGCCATGAGCCAGTAGTTCTGGCCGGAAGTCTTGACCACCGCCCCGAGGTCGGCGCCGCGTTTGTATGTCCAACCGTCGGGAACCGCGAAAGACACATCGCCCAAGGTTTGCACTTGAGCGAATGCGGTCAGCGGAGAGAGGCAGAGAAGGAGCGGAAGAGCAAACCGGCCCATCAGAACGTCCTCGTTTCTGTGATTAGGTCCCAGTCGTCGTTAACCCAGCTTAGCATCAGTATACAGCAAGCCGCCGACCGCTGGCGACCTTTTCAGGGCTGCTTTCCAGCACGGTCAAGCGGTTCGGAATCACCGTCAGTTGTTGATGTCTTGGGGTTTCAAGAGAACCCCATCTGGGATGGAGCAGGCCACTTTCGCCTGTTTTCGCCTCTTCGATGTTCCCCTGTCGTTCCCATGGTCCGGCGCTGATGTGGTATAACTGTCATACCACCCTGCAATGCGATTCCGGTTCAGCCAGGCCAAGAGCCAGTCGCTGAGGCGCAACCCGAGGCGAGGCGTCGGCTTCGAGGAGGCGCAAGAGGTCTTCACGCGCCCGTATTACCAAGACCGGCGCTCGGACGACCCGGAACAGTACCGCGCGATCGGATGGGTCCAGAATCGCTTGTTCACGGTGATCTTTGAGATCAGGGAAGACAACCTCGGCGAATACTGCCACCTGGTGACGCTGTGGCGCTCGACGCGGGAGGAGCGGGAGTTATATGAAGCCAACTCGTGAAAGCAAGAAGGCCCCTTCGGCCGAATCCATCGCCCGAATGGCCGACCGGGGCGAAGACGTATCGCGTTTCTTCACGAACCGCGGCAAGATGATGCGCCCCATTCAGCGGGTCAACGTGGATTTCACGGCCTCGATGCTCCAGGAACTCGACCAGGCGGCGGCGGAGTTGAACGTGAGCCGCCAGGCCGTGATCAAGGCGTTCGTCCGCCAGGCGCTGGACCAGCACCACCTGGCGCAGGGCGCACGGAAGGCCAGTTGATGCCGTAATCGGGTCCGCTCGAATCGAAGATATCAGCCCCCTGTCTCTGTTCCTATCACCCGACTCGTTTGAGAAGTATAATGAACGGTGCCTCCCGTATGACGCCCCAGGACTCACGGTCCGATGAGCAGTCGCAGATCCACCGCTGGCGCGGACCTTTGGCTTGGTTCGCCAAATGGCCATGGCTTGGATTAGTCGCGAGCATCTGTAGCATCATCAGCGTCCCGCTCGGCGTCTATTTTTACTCGGGTTCGCAGCGAACCCGCCAACTGGCATTTGCCGTGAATCCCGTGCAGACCATCGTAGTCAGCGCGGGCCGGACTTCCGCGATCCGGGTTCTGTCGGAAAACATGGAAATCAAGTCGGACGTCATCGCCGAGCAACTGGTCATCTGGAACAGTGGCACAGAGTCGATCCGCCCCGAGCACGTCCTCGATCCGATCACGATATCCACCCGACCGCGCGCGCCCATTCTCGAGGTCACGATCCCCAGGAGAACACGAGATCTCACCGGGTTCACGGTCGACGACTCGGAGCGTTCCAGCGGCAGGGTTGGCTTGAAATGGAAGATCCTCGAGAAGAATGACGGCGCTATGGTTCAGGTGATCCACGCCGGGCCCCCAACCACCGAGCTACTGGTTGGCGGCGCAGTGGAAGGGCAACGGGCGATAGACCGCGTCGTGCTCACTCGTTCACGGGAGACTCCGCGCGTGGTCTCGCGCAGAAGTGAGATAGTTGTCATGGTTCTTTTCGGCGTGACGTTCGCGGTCGCGTTGCTGGATATCGTGCTAACGTTTCGGACGCGCCCCGAAAAACCACTTAGGCTGCGTACCCACCTGTACATAGTTCTGGTGCTGTTTGGCATCGCTGGCGTCCTGCTTGGGCTGAGCATGGCCGGCGTCTGGGGACCATCGATGCCGTTCCGCTTCTAGCATGCCGGCTTGCGGCGCTGTCTGGCGGGATCTGCCCGGGCAACGACCGCTCCGCGGGCGGGAACCGAGGGGCCGAGCCATGCACGGCATCGGGTGGCCGCTGGGGGCGCTGAACGGCCCGGCGCCGACAGCGCGCGAAGTGAGCTCTCCACCACCGCCAGTCTCACCAGCCGCGGCTTTCCATCTCCCGCCTTTCCTCCGCCTTACCGTTCCCCACTCGCCTCACCACCGCCCCCGAGGGTCCACTAATGAGGCAGCCGTGTTCTGCTGCGTTCCATGATGTCGCGTCCGGCTCGTGCCCGTGCCGCTCCCAGACAGGACTCCGGAATCCCCACCCCTAAAGACTAAAAAGCGCGAAGCATGGCCGACCTGGAGGTCGGCCGCGGACCTGGAGGTCCGCCCTACGGGGGATCGGTGGGATCGGTGGTTAGACCGTACAATAGGGGCATGGTGGCGCGGGTGGCGGCGAGCGTCGAGCGGTACCGGATGTTTGCGCGGGGGCAGCGGGTTGGGGTGGCGGTGTCCGGCGGGGCGGATTCGGTGTGCCTGCTGCATGTGCTGATCGAGTTGGCGCCGCGGTGGGAACTGCGGCTGAGCATCGTGCACGTGGACCATCGGTTGCGGGGGGAGGAGTCGGAGGGCGACGCCCGGTTTGTTAGGGAGCTGGGGAGGGAACTGGGGCTGGAGGTCCTCTGCCAGGAAGCCGACGTGCGGCGTATCTCATTGGAGACGGGAGACAACCTGGAGCAGGCGGCGCGGCGGGTCCGGCAGGGTTTCTTCCTGGGACTGATCCAATCCGGGGTGCTGGACCGGGTGGCGCTGGGCCACACGCGCTCGGACCAGGCTGAGACGGTTCTGTTCCGCTTCCTGCGGGGGGCGGGGACGGCGGGGCTGGCCGGCATCCGGCCGGTGACGGCGGAGGGGCTGGTGCGCCCGCTGATCGAGGTTGGGCGTGCGGAAGTCGTTCAGTTTCTGACGGAACGGGGCATCCCCTGGCGGGACGACTCGAGCAACCAGGACCGGAGTTTTGCCCGCAACCGCATCCGGCACGAGCTGCTGCCGGCGCTGGAGCGGGAGTGGAACCCGGCGCTGGCCGGGATTCTGGCCGGGGTGGCAAAGGTGGCCCAGGACGAAGAGGACTACTGGCGGGCGGTGGTCGATGAGATGAGGGAAGGGAACCTGCTGGAGCGTCCCCCGGCGGTGCTGTTCCGGGCGGAGTGGCTGGCGGGCCTGCACCCGGCGGTGGCGCGACGGATGGCGCGGGAAGCCATCCGCAGGGCCAAGGGGGATCTGAGGCGGACCGACTTGCAGCATGTCGAGCAGATTCTAGAGCTTACGCGGAGCCAGCGAAGCTCGGGGAGGGGGCAAATCCCCGGGCTGGAGGTGCGCCGCTCGTTCGAGTGGGTGCGGCTGGCGCCCGCGGGGCGGGAGGGCGGCGACTACGACATTGAGGCGCCGGTGCCGGGAAGGTATAAAGTGCCGGGTTCTGGGTGGGAGGTGGCACTGGAATTGCGAGTTCCGGGCGCCCATTGCGGCTATAATAAAGATGAAGGCGAGCGATTGGACTGGGGCCGGATCCCCGGTACATTACGGCTGCGCAACTGGAGGCCCGGTGATGAGTACCGGCCGCAGGGGCGCGCCGGCGGAATCAGCGTCAAGAGCTTGTTCCGGGAAGCCAGGGTCCCGCTTTGGGAACGGCGGAAGTGGCCGGTTCTCACGTGTGAAGGGAGAATCATCTGGGTGGCGGGTTTCGGGCCGGACGCCGAGTTCGCCGCCACAGCGGACAGCCATAGCGCGCTCGAAGTACGCGAAACGCACGATGTTCCGGAATTCGGTGATCGGAAGTCCGGGCGCTGGCGTCCAATAGATAGAGGCTCCGCCGGTTCCGCAGGCGGGGGAGGTATATGAATTCGAACGTGAAGACGGCGGTCTTCTGGGTCATCCTGATCATGATCGTGGGGGTGCTGTGGACGGTCGTCCGGACGGGACAGAAGCGGGCCGACCGCCAGCTCAGCTTCACGCAGTTCGTCAAAGACGTGGCGGACAAGAAGGTGCAGGCGGTGACGATCACCGGGATGGAAGTGCACGGCAACTACAAGGACGACAACGGGGGCCTGCACGTGCTGATCCCGGCGAATTACCCGGACATCTTCAAGCTGTTGCAGGACAGCGGAGTCAACGTCGAGATCAAGGAGGCCAACTCCAGCAACTGGGTGAGCGTGATCATCAACACGGTCCCGTTCCTGTTGCTGCTGGCGTTCTGGATCTTCATGATGCGCCAGATGCAAAGCGGCGGGAACAAGGCGCTGAGCTTCGGCAAGAGCCGGGCGCGGCTGCACTCGTCCCAGCAGAAGAAGGTGACCTTCAAAGACGTGGCGGGCGTCGAGGAGGCCAAGGAAGAGCTGCAAGAGATCATCGAGTTCCTGAAGGAGCCGCAAAGGTTCCAGAAACTGGGCGGGCGGATTCCGAAGGGCGTGCTGCTGATCGGCCCTCCGGGAACCGGCAAGACGCTGATGGCGCGGGCGATCGCCGGGGAAGCCAACGTGCCGTTCTTCTCGATTTCGGGCTCGGACTTCGTCGAGATGTTCGTGGGCGTGGGGGCGAGCCGGGTTCGCGACCTGTTCGAGCAGGGCAAGAAGAACGCGCCGTGCATCGTCTTCATCGACGAGATCGACGCCGTGGGGCGGCACCGCGGGGCGGGCCTGGGCGGCGGGCACGACGAGCGCGAGCAGACCTTGAACCAGTTGCTGGTGGAGATGGACGGGTTCGAATCCAACGAAGGCGTGATCCTGGTGGCGGCCACCAACCGGCCTGACGTGCTGGACCCGGCGCTGCTGCGGCCCGGGCGGTTCGACCGGCGGGTGGTGGTGGGACGGCCCGACGTCAGGGGCCGCGAGGCGATCCTGAGGGTGCACACCAAGAAGGTGCCGCTCGGCGACGACGTGGAGCTGATGGTGCTGGCGCGCGGCACCCCGGGCTTTGCCGGCGCGGACCTGGCCAACCTGGTGAACGAGGCGGCGCTGATCGGGGCGCGGCAGAACCGCAAGGTGGTCACCATGGCCGACTTCGAGCTGGCCAAGGACAAGGTGTTGATGGGGGTGGAGCGCAAGTCGCTGATCATCAGCGAGGAGGAGAAGCGCAACACAGCCTATCACGAGGCCGGGCACGCACTGGTGCTGGTGCTCTCGCCCAACGCCGACCCGGTGCACAAGGTGACCATCATCCCGCGGGGCATGGCGCTGGGCGTTACCATGCAGCTTCCCGAGGACGACAAGCACTCCTACACCAAGCAGTACCTGGAGACCCAGCTCACCGGCCTGATGGGCGGCCGGATCGCCGAAGAGGTCTTCATGAAGCACACGACCACCGGGGCGGGCAACGACATCGAGCGCGCCACGGACCTGGCGCGGAAGATGGTTTGTGAATGGGGCATGAGCGAGCTGGGGCCGCTCAGTTTCGGCAAGAAGGAAGAGCAGATCTTCCTGGGGCGGGAGATTGCGCAGCATCGCGACTACAGCGAGGCCACCGCCATCCGGATCGATGAAGAGGTGCGGCGGATCGTGGGCGAGGCGTACTACCGCGCGCGCAACATCATCGAAGAGCACTCCGACGCCCTGGTGCGGGTGGCCGAGACGCTGCTGGAGCGCGAGGTGCTCGACGGAGACGAGATCCGCGCGCTGATCGCGGGCAAGACGCTCGCCCCGATGCCAGCCGTGCCGCCCAAGGATCACGGGCAGACACAGCAGGTGGTCCGGCCGGAGGGTGGCCGGCGCCTTCCGGGTTTGGTCGAAGGAGAGCGACCTCAGCCGGCCTGATGCCGCCCTTCCCGGTCTATATCTTCGACGTCGACGGAACACTGCTGGACTCGGCGGAGGATATCTGCGGAGCCATCCTGGAGGTGCTCGCGGAGACACCCTGGCGGCCTCTGGAAGGCAACCAGGAAGTGCTGGCGGGGCAACCGGGGACAGCCTGGGCCGTCCCCACAGCGGACGGCCGAGGCAGTCCCTCGGTTGCGGGGATGGCCGATCTAAAACGCTACGTCGGCGTGCACCTGCTGGACATGTTCCGCGAGCTGCTGCCGGGCTACACCGACGCACAGCACGAGGAGCTGATCCGCAATTACCGCACGATCTATCCCGCGCGGCAGCACCGAGCGACGCGGGTGTATCCCGGGGTGAGAGAAGCGCTGGAGGCGCTGGGCGGGCGCAAGTCCACGGCCACCACGAAGGCGTCCTCGGCCGCCCAGGCGATTCTGGAGCAGTTCGGGCTGATCCAGTACTTCGACCACGTGCAGGGGACGGATGGCTTCCCGTATAAGCCAGCCCCGGACGTGATCCACGCCTCTCTAGAGGCCCTTGGAGCGCGCCCGGAAGACTGCCTGTTTGTGGGCGACTCTCCGACCGACATGGAGGCCGGGCGGCGCGCCGGCGTCAAGATTTGCGCGGTCCGGTACGGCTACGGCGATCCGGAAGAACTGGCGCGGTGGCAGCCCGATTACTGGGTGGAGGACCTGAGAGAGCTCGTAGCTTGTAGCCCGTAGCCCGTCGGCGGGGCGTGGGAGTGCGACCGGGCGGCTGTCTTTCGGGCACTCGACGACAGGCCGCAAGCTGCTACCATGTTTTTCATGAACCGCCGCAATTTCCTTAGGAGTGCAGGCGCGCTTGCCGTTCCGTTTGCCGGCGCAGCCGCGCAGGACGCCAAGTTCCGCATCTCGCTGGCCGAATGGTCGATCCACAGAGCGATTCGAGCGCATACGCTGTCGAACCTGGATTTCCCGCAGGTGGCGCGGGAACGCTTCGGGATCGAGGGTCTGGAGTTCGTCAACCAACTGTGGGAAGCGCCGACGCAGGAATACCTTGCGCGCCTGAAGCAGAACATGGCGCGACACGGCTCGAAGGGCGTGCTGATCATGTGCGACGGCGAGGGGATGATGGGGCACTCGGACCCCGCCGCGCGCCGGAAAGCGGCCGAGAACCACTACAAGTGGGTGGATTACGCCGCCGAACTGGGGTGCCATTCGATCCGCTGCAACATGCACCCCGAGAAGCAGCCCGGGACGCCGGCGGAGATCGACGCCTACATCGGCTACTGCGCGGACAGCTTCACCCGGCTGTGCGAGTACGCCAAGCCTCGCGAGCTGAACGTCATCATCGAGAACCACGGCGGAATCTCCTCGGACCCCGACGTGGTGGTACACCTGATGAAGACGGTGAACCTGCCCAATTTCGGCACGCTGCCGGATTTCGGCAACTTCCCCAAGACCACCGACCGCTACGAGGCGGTGCGGAAGCTGATGCCGTACGCCAAGGGAGTCAGCTTCAAGTGCTATGATTTCGGCCCGGACGGACGGGAGACCACCATCGACATGGACAAGATGATGAAGATTGTCCTGGACTCCGGGTACCACAACTGGGTCGGAATCGAGTACGAAGGCGAGCGGATGACCGAGTTCGAGGGCATCGCTGGGGGCAAGCGGTTCCTGGACCGGATGCTGGGGTAGGGCGCGCCGTCAATTCTTACGCAGGCGGGTCAGCAGGGCGGGATCGATTTTGCTCTTCACCGTGCGCCGGTCGAGGCCGAGACGGCTCGCAGCGGCTTGGTAAGTTCCCAACTGGTGGTAGGCGACGGTGCAGTAGCGAGACAGCAGCTCGTCGGCGCTGAGGCGGACGGTGCCCAGGTCCTGGGCGATTTCGCCGGCGGGATCGGAGGCCGCGGCGCGCGAGGGGCGGTAGTCGCGGCGGATGAGCACGTTCTTCACGCATTGTTCGAGCTCGCGGTAGTTGCCGGGCCAGGGATAGCCGGGCTCGAGGCGCCGCTCAATCCAGGCGGTGACTTCGCGCGCCAGTTCCTCACCCTCCGCTCCGGCGACGCGCCGGGCCATGTAGACCACCAACTCCCGTAGAACCCCCGGGGAATCCGCGAGCTGTTCCGCCAGAGACGGCGTGGCGATCTGGTCCGAGCACAGGCGGTAGTAGAGATCCTCCCGGAACTCCCTGGCGCGGATGGCCGCGCCCAGATCGCGGTGGGTGGCCGCGATCAGTTTCCCAGCGAACTGCCGGATCGCGGTCGAGCCCACGGGATGAAAGGTGCGCGTTTCGATCACGCGCAGAAGCTTCACCTGAATGGCGGGATCGAGGTCGCCCAGCTCGTCGAGGAACACCGCGCCGAGCGGAGGGCAAGTTTCCAGCCATCCCTTACGATCCGAGATGGCGCCGGTAAACGATCCGCGGCGGTGGCCGAACAGCTCGGATTCGATTAGCGCCGGCGAAAGCGCCGAGACGTTGATCGGGAAAAACGAGACTGCGTCGTCGTCGGCGAAGGCAAGCTTGCCGTCGTCGAAGGGAACGTAGCGCGACTGGGCAATGGCCCGCGCAACCAGCTCCTTCCCCGTGCCGGAAGGCCCGGTGATCAGAGTGGCGAACTCGCCCATGCGCCCGTACAGAGTCCGCCGGTAGCGGCGCATGTCGTGAGTGAAAACCGACTGCCAGACCGCGGCTCGCAGGCGCGCGGCCGGCATGGAGCCGCCGATGATGTCGCGGTAGATCTGCTCGAAGGCGCGCTGGATCTGGCGAAAGCACGCGAAGGTATGGAGAGCATCGTGGCGGGTTGGGAACGCGACGCCATCGATGTCGAAGAAATGGCCCCAGCCGGCCAGGAACTGGCGGTGGAAGCGCCAGCGGCCGGCGCCGCCCGAAGCGGCCGGGCCGATGCCGGCTTCAAAGAACTGATGGTAGTGGCGCTGGTAGAGAACCTGAAGGATCGCGTCCTCGTAGAGCACCAGATCTTGTTCCCGCGCCTGGGCCCGGGCGCTGAGCCGGTCCCGCAGTTGCTCAGCCAAGGGCTCGAGGCGCTCGAAAATCCGCCAGACGTTCACGCGGGAGCGTTCCGGGTCGTCGACCGGCAGGCTCCAGACCGGCTCGCCCTCCTGAAAGTCGCTGCCCAGGGCGGCGCGCTCCCACTGGGTGCGCTCGGGCAGAAAGGGATTGCAGTAGGCGAGCTGGGAGACGGCGTGAAGAAAGGCGCGCTCTCCAGAAGACAGAAAAGGCATCATCAGTACATAGATTGTACTCCTGTATACATCTAGTGTATATACCCGCTTCGAACCTCAGTGGCAAGTCATTGATTCCATTGGAGGACGCGGTCGGAGTGTCCCGTGCATTTACAATGACCGTGAACCACGAACAGGCAACCACTCACCGCGGCTTCGCGGATCTGCTGAAGAACTCCGGCTTCCAGTCCTTCCTGTGGGCCCAGTTTCTCGGCGCGCTCAACGACAACATCTACAAAATCATCGTCTCGATGCGGGCCGTCCACGTAGCTGCCAAGACCGGATCGAGCGGCGGATATTTGGCGCTGGCGGGCGCGGTGTTTGTGGTGCCGTTTCTGCTGTTCTCCGGGTATTCCGGCCACCTGGCGGACGCCTACAGCAAGCGCAAGGTGCTGATCTCGGTAAAGGTATTCGAGGTCTTGGTCATGGGACTGGGCCTGGCGGCGTTTTTCTCGACGCGCATCGAATTGATGCTGGCGGTGCTGTTCCTGATGGCGCTGCACTCGACCATCTTCAGCCCGGCCAAGTACGGCATCGTTCCCGAGATGCTGGCAGACCGGGACCTCTCGCGCGCCAACGCGCTGCTGGAGATGAGCACGTTCGTGGCAATCGTGGTGGGAACGTCGCTGGGCTCGTTCCTGTTCACGATTTGGCGGGAGCGGCCCTGGAACATGGGGCTGGCGACTTTGGGCGTGGCTCTGGCCGGGCTCGCGGCAAGCTTCAAGATCACACGCGTCCGGCCGGCTGGCGCGGCAGGGCCCTTCCAGGCCAACCCGTTCTCCGAGGTCATCACGGGCACGAAGCATCTGCTCCGGGATCGTCCCTTGTGTCTGACCGTGGCGGCGATCTCTTACTTTTGGTTTCTGGGCGCGCTGTTCCAGATGGACCTGCTGCTGTTCGGCAGTGAAGTACTGAAGGTGAGCGACCTGCGGGTAGGGCTGATGGTGACGGCACTGGCGGTGGGCATCGGCGCGGGCAGCATGTTGGCGGGACGACTCTCCGGCGACAAGGTCGAGCTGGGGCTGGTACCGCTGGGCTCCATTCTGATGGGCCTGTGCTGCTTTGCTCTGTATGCCGCCCGGACGTCTTACGGCTGGTCGGTGGCGGCGCTCTCGTGGTTGGGTGTTTCGAGCGGGCTGTTCATCGTGCCGCTGAATGCGTACTTGCAGCAGCGGAGCGACGACCGCGAGAAGGGCCGCATCATCGCCACCAACAACTTCTACAACACCGTGGGCCTGCTGCTTGCATCCGGCACATTGTGGATGCTGCACGGCCGCCTGCACGTCTCGGCGGCGACACTGGTGCTGCTCGCCGGAATCGCGACACTGGGGGCGACCGCATACATTGTGAGCGTGGTTCCGGATTTCCTGATCCGGTTCCTGCTCTGGATGCTCACGCACACGCTGTTCCGGATTCGGATCGTGGGACAGGAGCATGTCCCGTTCCGCGGGCCGGCTCTGCTGGTCGCTAACCACATGTCCCACGTGGACGGATTTCTGATCGGCGCGTGCCTGCAACGCTTCGTGCGCTTCATGGTTTGGCGGCCGTACTACGAGAGGAAGGCGTTGCACTGGTTTTTCCGTTTGACGAAGGCCATTCCGGTGGGGGCCGGCGGCCCGCGCGACCTGGTCGCCTCGCTGCGGAAGGCGCGCCAGGAACTGGCCGCGGGGCACGTGGTGTGCATCTTTGCCGAGGGCGCGATCAGCCGCACCGGGAACATGCTGCCCTTCAAGCGCGGGTTCGAGAGAATCGTCGAAGGTCTGGACGTGCCGGTGATTCCGGTCCACCTGGACCGGCTCTGGGGCAGCATCTTCAGCTTCGAGGGGGGCCGGTTCTTCTGGAAATGGCCGCGGCGGGTGCCCTATCCGGTGACGGTTTCGTTCGGCCGTCCGATGCCGGCCTCGTCCGCCCCACACGAAGTGCGGCAGGCCATCCTGGAACTGGGCAGCGACGCCGTTGCGCACCGCAAGAACAGCGGGGATCTGCTGCAGCTTCGCTTCGTAAGGGGCGCGAAACGGAACTGGTCGAAGTTGGCGATGGCCGACTCGAGCGGGCGTGAACTGTCCTACGGACGAGCGCTGGCGGGCAGCTTGCTGCTGGCGGAATGGGTTAAGAAGCACTGCGCGACCGAGGAGATGGTGGGCTTGCTGCTGCCGTCCTCGATCGGAGGCGCGCTCGCTAATGCGGGCATCACGCTAGCTGGGAAGGCTCCGGTGAACCTGAATTTCACGGCCGGGCGCGAAGCGATGAATTCGGCCATCGAACAGTGCGGGCTGCGTACGATTCTGACGTCTCGATTGCTGCTGGCGAAGACCCGCATGGAATTCGTCGGCGGAATGGTGTTTCTCGAAGACATCCTGAAGGAGGCAAGCGCCTGGGCGAAACTGCGGGCGCTCTGGATCGCACGGCTGGCTCCGGCGCGGCTGTTGGTGGCTTGGTACGGGGGACGGAATCAGACCCCGGATTCGCTGGCCACGGTGATCTTCTCGAGTGGCAGCACAGGAACTCCGAAAGGCGTGATGCTGTCGCACCACAACGTCATTTCGAATATCGACGCGATGGCCCAGGTCTACTGGATCGGCCCCCGGGACCGGATCGTAGGAGTGCTCCCCTTTTTCCATTCCTTCGGGTTCACGGTTACGATCTGGCTCCCGCTGCTTACCGGCTGTGGAGTTGCCTATCATCCGAACCCGACCGATGCCAAGGCAATCGGCGAGCTGGTGGCGAAATACAAAGGCACGTTCCTGCTCTCGACCCCGACCTTCTGCGCGAGTTACGCACGCAAGTGCGCCAGGCAGGAGTTCGAGAGCCTGCGCTTCGTGCTGGTGGGCGCCGAGAAGCTGCGCGAATCGGTGGCGAGGACGTTCGCGGAGGTGTTTGACCGGGAACTCCTCGAAGGATATGGGTGCACCGAGATGTCGCCAGTGGTGGCGGTCAATGTGCCCGACTATCGCGCAGGCAAGGACACGCAAACCGGGAACAAGCCTGGCACGGTAGGCCATCCGCTTCCCGGCATCGCGGTGAAAGTGGTGAACCCAGCCACGTTTGAATCCCTGCCGCCCAACCAGGAGGGCCTGCTGTTGGTGAAAGGTGCAAACCGCATGCTGGGCTATCTGGGCCAACCCGAGCGGACCAGCGAGGCGCTCCGGGACGGCTGGTACGTCACCGGCGACATCGGCGCCATTGACGATGAGGGATTCATCCGGATCACCGACCGTCTGTCGCGCTTCAGCAAGATCGGCGGTGAAATGGTTCCGCATCTCAAAGTGGAAGAGGCCATCTATCGCATTCTGGGTGATTGCCCCTGCTGCGTCACCGGCATTCCGGACGAGCAGAAGGGCGAACGCCTGGCGGTGCTCTACGCGCGCCCAGATGTTACGCCGGGCGATTTGTGGCGGCGCCTGTCGGACACGGATTTGCCGCGCATCTGGCTGCCGAAGCGGGAGAGCGTCTTCCAGGTGAAAGCCCTGCCGGCGCTTGGGACCGGCAAAGTCGATCTGCGGCAAGTGAAAACGACGGCGCTGGAACTGGCTCAGGGTGTCGCGGCCCTTGCGCTGCCGGCGTGAAAGAGGCCCACTGTGCCAGATCCTAAGTCTATGACCGCGAGATTTGGCGCTACTGCGAAACCGCTCGCTGACGCTTGCGGCTCGGTTAGTGTGGTGCGTATTTGCAGGCAGTCAGTCCTTACGCTGGAGTTCCCCGGATGTCCTTATTCGCGGTCAGAGATTGGCGACCTGGATCGGCGCGACCTGCTCCTCGGCCAACTCGGCGGTGTAGTCGAGGCAGGCCATGATGTCCTCGCGCGTGAGAGAGGGGTACTCGGCGAGGAGATCGTCTACCGTGTCGCCGTTCGCCAGCATGCGCACAATCTGGTGAACGGGAAGGCGCGTGCCCTTCACACATGCCTGGCCGTGGCAGATGTTTGGGTCGATGGAAATCCGATCCCTGGCGGGCACTTTGGTCAGCGCATGGCCGACCTGGAGGTCGGCCGCGGACCTGGAGGTCCGCCCCACGGAGCGAGGTTTTGTGTGAGGAGGGCGCGTTAATCCAGGCGCTTATGGAAGCGGAGGACGCTTAGGGTCATGATGAGGACGCCATAGAGGAGCAGGGCCAGCATCTGGGGCCAGAGGATGTCGATGCCGGTGCCTTTGAGGAAGATGCCGCGGACGATCTGGATGAAGTAGCGCAGGGGGTTGAGGTAGCTGAGGAGCTGCACGGCCAGCGGCATGTTGCGGATGGGGAAGGCGAAGCCGCTGAGCATGAAGGCCGGCATGAAGAAGAAGAAGGAGGACATCACGGCCTGCTGCTGGGTGCGGCATATGGTGGAGACGAACAGGCCGACGCCCACCGTGGTCAGCAGGAACAGGCAGGCGCAGAAGAGCAGCAGCAGCACGTTGCCGCGGAAGGGGATGTGGAACACCAGCAGGGCGGCGGAGGTGACGAGGACGACCTCGAACAGGCCGGCCAGAGCGAAGGGCAGGGTCTTGCCGAGGATCAGCTCGAGGGGGCGGATGGGGGTCACCATGAGCTGTTCCATAGTGCCGATTTCCTTCTCGCGCACGATGGCCATGGCGGTGAGGATCAGCGAGACCAGGGTGATGATGTTCACCACCACGCCGGGAACGAAGTAGTTGCGGCTGCGCAGGTCGGGGTTGAACCAGACGCGGCTACGCACGTCGATGCTCGGGACGCCCAGGCCGACCGGCCCGCCGACGGCCAGCGTACTGGCGACCAGCTTGGCGCGCTGCTGCCCGGTGAGAGCGCGGCCGGCGAAGGCGGCCACGATCTGCCCGGCGTAACTGGCGACGATCGAGGCCGTGTTCGAGTTAGTGCCGTCGACCAGCACCTGAACCGAGGCCGTTTCGCCGCGCTCGATATCGCGGCTGAAGCCGGGCAGGACCGCCACCACCCCCTGCACCGCGCTCTCATCGAGCAGAAGCTGGGCCTGGGCGTTGCTGGCGGGCGTGGCCCCGATCTCAAAGCGCCGCGAACCCTCGAAGGCGGCGCGCAGGTCGCGGCTCGCGGGCGTGCGATCCAGATCCATCCAGGCAATGCGGGCGCTGTCGACGTCCAGGTTCACGGCGTAGCCGAAGATGATGAGCTGAATGAGCGGCGGCATGAACAGCAGGATGCGCATGCGCGGCTCGCGCAGCGTCTGGCGGAATTCCTTGCGGATGATCTCGCGGATGCGTTCCCACATATCAGGCCACCTTCTGGCGCAGCTTGCGCGTGGCGGCGAGGAAGACCAGGGCCGCGAAGATGAACAGGAACACGATATCGCCCCACAGGATCTCGAGGCCCACGCCTTTCAGGAACACGCCTTTGAGGATCGTGACGAAATAGCGCGCCGGCACGATGTAGGTGACCGCCTGGATCACCACCGGCATGTTCTCGATGGAGTAGATGAAGCCCGACAGCAGCATCGCGGGCAGGAACGTACTGAGCATGCCCATCTGGTAGGCGAGCACCTGGGTGCGGGCGGCGGCGGAGATGAAAATGCCCCAGCACAGCGAGCCCAGCAGGAACAGGCAGGTGGAGCCGACCAGGAGCAGCGGGTTGCCGCGCAAGGGCACCTGGAAGACGAGCACGCCGACGGCGATCGACAGCACCATGTCCAGGAAGCCCAGTGTGAAGAAGGCCAGCATCTTTCCAAGCACGATCTCGGCGGGGCGGAGCGGTGTGGAGAGGAGCTGCTCCATGGTGCCGGTCTCCCACTCGCGGGCGATGGTGAGCGAGGTGATGAGCGCGGTGATGATCGCCAGGATCACCGCGATCATGCCGGGCACGATGAAGTTGCGGCTCTTGAGCTCGTTGTTGTAAAGCACGCGGAGACGAGCGTCCACCGGCGGGTTGAGCTTGGCGCCGCCCTTGCGGTCCAGCGCGCGCGTGCGCACGTCCATGGCATAAACCTGGAGCAGGGTGTCGGCATAGCCGCGCGCGATGGAAGCGGTGTTGGAATCGCTGCCGTCGAAGATCAACTGCACTTGTGGCTCGCGGCCCGCCAGCAGCTCGCGGGCATAACCTTGCGGAACCACCACCGCGAGCAGGCACTGGTCCTGGTCGATGCGCTTCTCGATGGTGTGGTACTCGTTGACGTAATCGAGGATCTGGAAGAAGCGCGAGCCCTGGAAGCGCGCGATCAGCTCACGGCTCTCGGGCGTCTTGTCGGAGTCGTAGACCAGCGTGGGGATTTGGTCGACATCGAGCGTGAGGCCGTAGCCGAACAGCAGCAGCATCACCAGCGGGACGGCCAGGGCCATGGCGAGGCTGCGCGGGTCGCGCAGGATGTGCAGGAATTCCTTCTTGGCAACCGCTCGGGTGCGCCGGAGGTTCATGCGGCCCTCCTTTCTTCCTGCTCGATCATGGCGACGAAGACGTCCTCCATGGAGGGCTGGATGGGCTCGAGACGGCGGATGGCGATCCCGCGCGAAGAGAGCGCCTGGCGGATGCGGGGCGCGGCGGGCAGCGGGTCGTCCACGGTGACGTGCAGGCCGCCGCCGAAAACAGCTACGTCCAGGATGCCCGGGGTTGCCTCGAGCGCCTTCATGCTTTCGAGCGGGTCCGAGGATTCCAGATCCATCAGGTGGTGCGAGGTGAGCGAGCGCTTGAGTTCCTCGGGAGCGCCGAGGGCGACGATCTTGCCGCGGTACATGAGCGCGAGGCGGTGGCAGTACTCGGCCTCGTCCATGTAGTGCGTGGAGACGAAGACGGTGTGGCCGGCCTCGGAGAGCTGATATATGAGGTCCCAGAAACCGCGGCGGGCGATGGGGTCGACGCCCGAGGTGGGCTCGTCGAGGAACAGAATCGCGGGCTGATGGAGGATGGCGCAGCCGAGAGCCAGGCGCTGCTTCCAGCCCCCGGCGAGCAGGCGGGTCATGGAGTGCCGGCGGTCTTCCAGGCCCGCCATCTTGAGGATGTACTCCTTGCGCGCGGCGCGCGTGGCGGCGGGCACGCCGTAGACGCCGCTGAAGAAGTCGATGTTCTCCTCGACCTGGAGGTCGTCGTAGAGCGAGAACTTCTGCGACATGTAGCCGATGTTGCGCTTGATGGACTCGGACTGCGTGGCCACGTCGTAGCCGCCCACCGTCGCGCTGCCGCCCGAGGGGCTGAGCAGGCCGCAGAGGATACGGATGGTGGTGGACTTGCCGGCGCCGTTGGGCCCCAGAAAACCGAAGATCTCGCCGCGGCCGACGGAAAGCGAGACGTGGTCGACGGCGACGAAATCGCCGAAGCGCTTGACCAGGTCGCGGACTTCGACAGCGACGCCGTTGCCGTTCATGCCGCCGCCTCCTTGCGGATCAGGGCGATGAACACGTCTTCGAGCGACGGCTCGATGCGCCGGAAGGTTGCGGGGGCAAGCCGTTCGAGCCGCTGAGGCGAGGTGCGCGCGGGATCCAGAAACAGGTGCAGCACGTTGCCCGATGGCTCGACGCTGACGACGCCGTCGGCGGCGATCAGCAGTTCCCGCGCGGCGCGGCGATCGGGGGCCTGAACCTCGTAGCACTCTTCGGTGAGCGAGGTCCGCAGGGCGCCGGGAGAGTCACAGCGGATCAGCCGCCCGCGGTCGATGAGGCCGACGCGGTTGCAGCGCTCGGCCTCGTCCAGATACGCCGTGGTAACGAAAACCGTGAGCCCGTCCTTCACGAGTTGATACAGGATGGCCCAGAAGTCGCGGCGCGAGACCGGATCGACGCCGTTGGTCGGCTCGTCCAGGAAGAGCACCTGGGGATGGTGCAGTAAGGTGCACATCAGCGCCAGCTTCTGCTTCATGCCGCCAGACAGCTTGCCGGCCTGGCGGGCGCGGAAGGGGTCCATGCGGGTCATGCGGAGGAGGCGGGCCATGAGCTGGTCGCGGTCCGCGCCGGTGACGCCGAACAGGTCGGCGTAGAAGAGCATGTTCTCCTCGACGGTGAGGTCGATGTAGAGGCCGAAGCGCTGGGCCATGTAGCCGATGCGGTCTTTGACGGCGTCGGGAGAGCGCGCCACGTCGTAGCCGGCCACCTCGACGCGGCCCTCGGTGGGATCGAGCAGGCCGCAGAGCAGGCGCACGGTGGTGGTCTTGCCGGCGCCGTCCGGGCCAACCAGGCCGAAGATCTCGCCGCGAGGGATCTCGAGGTTGAGCCGGTCGAGCGCCGTCAGGGCGCCGAAGCGCCGGGTCAGGCCGCTGGCGCGGATCATGATGGTGTCGGCGTTCATCGGTTGATCAGGATCTCGGCGTCGGCCGGCATGTTGGACTTCAGTTCCTGGTTAGGATTCTCGACCTCGATCTTGACGCGGTAGACGAGCTTGGAGCGCTCCTCCTGGGTCTGGATCTGCTTGGGCGTGAACTCGGCCTCCGAGGAGATGAAGGAGACGCGGCCCCAGTAGATCTTGCCGGGGAAGGAATCGGTGGTGACCTTTACTTTGTCGCCCAGCTTGACGCGGCCGTAGTCGAGCTCGCTGAGATAGGCGCGCACCCAGGGATGGTGGATATCGCCGACCGTGACGACGGTGGTGCCCGCGGCCAAGATCTCGCCCGGCTCGGCGGCTTTCACCAGCACCACTCCATCGATGGGCGAGATGGCTTGGGTGTCGGCGAGCTGGGTAGCGACGATCTGCACGTCCGCGCGGCGCGCGGCGATGTCCGCCAGGCGCGTGGCGATCTCTTCCTTCCGGCGCTTGAGCTCGAGGCGCTGCGCCTCGGCCTGGCGGAGGGCCGCTCTCGATTGCCCCAGCATGGCCTGAGCCTGCGCGATGGTCTCCCTGCGGGGACCTTCGAGCACCAGCGCGAGCTGTTCCTTGGCGCTCTTGAGCTGGGCGTCGGCGGTTTCGTAGCGGGTGCGGTACTGATCGTAGTCGGCGGCGGAAATATCTTCGTTCTTGAAGAGCGTCTGGGCGCGCTTCCAGTCGTTGGCGGAGCGGCCGTATTCGGTTTGGGTGCGATCGACGGCGGCGCGGGCCTGCTCCTTCTCCTGGGTGCGCGAGCCGGCCAGCAGCTCGGCCAGGCGCGCGTCGGCGTTCTTGAGTTCGGCCTGGCGCTGCTGGATCTGGGCTTCCAGGGTCTCGTCCTGCCATTCGATCGAGGTGCGTTGCTGGACGAGGAGGGATTCGGAGGAGTCGAGCGCGGCCTGGGCGCGGTCGCGCTGCGCGAGCAGTTGCTCCTTGTCGAGCCGGGCGACGACCATGCCTTTCTTCACCGGATCGCCTTCGGTGACCGCACGCTCGATGAGGCGGCCGGCGATCTTGAAGGAGATGTTGACCTCGGTAAGCTCGATGTTTCCCGAGAGACGGATGGCGTTGCCGTTGCCGCTGTGGAACCAGCCGCACGAAGACAGGGTGATGGCCGCGGCCGGTATGAGTAAGAGCCTCTGTCTGGACATGATGAGTTCGCTCCTTTACTGGACGATGTGACGGATGGCGCCCATGGCCTGCGCCAGGTTGATGCGCGCGACGTTGAACGCCAGCAACGCGGAGATCTGGTTGTCCCGAGCGCGGGCGAGGCGGGTCTGGGCGTCGGTGGGTTCGAGGCTCGAGGCCACTCCGGCCTCGTAGCGGCGCTGCGCCTGGGCCACCTCGAGCCCGGCCTGATCGAGGCCCTCTCGCGCGACCTGGACCTGGTCTTCGGCGGATTGCAGGCTGTCCAGTGCCAGGCGGATCTCGAGCTCGATCTGTTTGCGCAGGTCGGTGGTGCGGATGGATTCCTGGCGAAGCTGCGAGGCGCTTTCGGAGCGCCGGGCGTCGCGCCGGCCGCCGTCGAACAGGGGGACGCGGAGGGCGATGCCGTAAGTGCGGGTGGGGACCGCGTTGTGGAAACCGGTTCCGCTGGAGCCGTAGTCGGCGAAACTGGCGAGCGAGGGCAGGCGCTCGAACCTGGTGGCGGAATAGCTCAGGCGCGCGTTCTGCTCGCGTGTTTCCTGGGCCTTGAGGTCGGCGCGCGCGGCGAACGCTTTGTCGATGGCCTGTTTGGCGGTGACGGCATCCGCGGGCGCGTACTCCAGTTTGCCGGAAAGCTCGAAATCGGCGGCGAGGTCCACGCCCATGGCGCGGAGCAGTTCGAGTTGCGCCCGGCGGCGCTCGTTGCGGGCGACCAGCAGGCGCTGGCGCTCGTTGGCAAGCTGCACCTGGGCGCGCGTGACCTCGATTCCCGTGCCGGTGCCGGCGTTCTTGCGGTTCAGGGCCAGCGTGGCCAGAGCCTGCGACAAATCGACGTTCGCCTGCGCCGCTTCGACGTGAGCCTGGGCCGCCAGCGCCGCCATGTAGAGCGTGGCGACCTGCGCCGCGACCTGGTCTTGCGCGCTCGAGTTGTCCGCTTCGGCCGAGCGGACGCCCGCCCGGGAGGCCTGGAAGCGGCGGATCGAGCTGAAGTCGAAGACGGTCTCGGTCACGGAGACGCGGGCGTCGGTGGTGGTGAAGGGGCCGACGAAGGTGGGGATGGTGAAGCCCAGCGCCGGCGGGAGCTGGATGCGGAGGCCAAAGGCCTCGAGGTTGCGGGTCTGGCTCTGATAGGCGAATTGCCCGTCGAGATTGGGGAGCAGCGCTGCCCGGGCCTGCGCCGAGCGCGCCCGGCTCTGGCGGATCAGCTCCTCGGCGAGCTGGATGCGCGTGTTCCCTTTCGGCGCCAGCGCGATGTCGACGGCCTGCTTGAGCGTTAACCGCGGCGGAGAGTCGGTCTGGGCCAAGAGCAGAGCCGGCACCAGGGCCAGAATCAATTGGCGTTGCATTGAGGGTCTCCTTGGGGAGCCGCTCCCTGACGGTCGCGGTTCGGTAGGTTCGGGGCTGGCGTGCGGAATCCGGCGGCGAGGAATGCGATCAACCGATTCAGAGTGGTCTCCAAGTCCGAGGCGTCGCACAGGCCCTCCGAGGTCACCTTGAGGTGGTGCAGACCGGCCATGGTGTGCGCCAGCGCGCCGATCACGAAGTGCAGGCGCCAGAACATCTCCTCCGGCGGCAACTCGGGCAGTGCACGCCGGAAGGCGCCCAGGAAACGGACCTTGGCCGCACTGAACTGCTCGCGGAAGATGCGCTCGAAGATGTCGCCGGGGTCGATGTACATCCGGCCCAACAGACGACCGAAGGTGGAAGCCCGCTCGTGCCCGATTTTCAACACGGGTTCGAGAAACGCCCTCAGGACATCTTCGATCGGCAGGGGCCCATCGCCGGCGCGGGCCTCGCAAGCGTCGAGCATGGCCATGCGCTGCTGGTTGAGCGGGCCGAGCCGGCGAGCGAACACGGCCTGGATGAGGGCATCCTTGGACTGGAAGTGATAGTTGACGGCGGCCAGGTTGGCTCCGGCCTCGGCGGTGATAGTGCGCAGGGAGGTATCGGTGAAGCCGCGATCGCCGAAGAGGCGTTCGGCGGCATCGAGGATGCGGTCCTTGGTGGTTGGAAGATCCACGGGCAGCCTCCATCGAACGTTCGATTGAAACGTTCGTATGATTTAATTATACGTTTGAACTGGGGGTTGTCAAGAGGATTCTTCGGGGGGCGGACACCGATTCCACCTCTTCGAGGACTGGGGCGGCAGAGTGCGAGGTGACACTCGGGGGGAGAGACCCGCACGCCAGGCCAAGCCGAAGTGCCAACTGGCAGACATGGCTATCCCAACCAGCACGGTCAGACTCGACACGCTGGAGTTTATGGACTCCACCGAACGCTGCCGACTGCGGGCCAATGAGTTTTCCGCGATCAACGTCCGGTTGGCGGGCGAAGTTGCGGTATAACGTAGGCATGGAGAACCGAACCGAACCAAGAACTTTCTGGCAATGGATTCGCTACATTGTTGTGGCGGTAATCGCTATATGGCTGGTTATCTGGATGTTAAGGTTTGTCGGTATCAATATTTTGTAACCTAGACGGCCATTCTCGAATGACACATCCAAATCAAATACCGGATTATCTCAGATTTCGCGGCATACCCTGCTACAAGCGCCAGAACGCACGAATCCGCAAAAAGTGCCCACGCGTGTTGATCTCGACCTTCAGCTTGAGCGGTTCTCCGAGCCAGGAGTCAAGCCGCGCGTGCAACGCCGTCATCGCCGGACCAATTGGGCCGGCCTGCGTCTGTGCGAGGTCAGTGTCTTCCGAGTAGCGTGTCGCCGGGAGTATGGGCGCGCGCGATCACCCGGCTACCTCGATTTCTTCATTCACCAAGATTTTCCAGTGCCGATCCTTCGGTGCGCCCCCGGCTTCGCGATCGGGCCGCAGGGTCACAAGTCGCGGCCGTTCCGCTTCGATCCAAGCGGCCAATGGTCCAGTCTTGTCTCGGGCACCGACGTGTTCGAGCAGGAATCCTACACGCTGAGCTGCGGCGAGATCCTGCTCGAGGCGGGCCGCTTCGGCGAGGCGGACCGGTTCGAGCCTCTCAGCGAGGTCCGCGAGCACGTGTGCGAGGTTGTTCCAGCCACCGGCGTGCTCGGGGTAGCGGACGAGGTCCATTGCGGTTGCCTCCGGAGTGGATACCAGCATCGATCCGGTTTCCGTCTTTACCGAGATCGTCGGCGTGCGCTCGGCATTCTTCTTCAGGAGGAACCGAATCCGGGTGCGCCCGGCAGCCGCCGCCCGGAGTTGCCGGTTGGTCAGGACCTGGAACTCCTGAGGTTGCTGGGCGGCGGCTCCGTGCAAGGCCGCGGCCGACAGCAGACCCACGTAGTACGGCTGCCCGTGGAATCGCATCAACTCATTGATGAACCACGGCGGCGGCGGCGCCCCGGCGGATCTGTACTCCAGCGGTACGACGACAAAGAATCCTCTCCGTGGAGCGACGAGCCGCCCTTGGGCGAGCAGCCGCTCGGCCGCTCGTTTGACCGCGATCGGCGAAAGCGAGAGGCCGCTGAGCGCTCGCTCGCGCGTGAAGGAGTAAAGCCCGGACTCCTGGAGCCGGTCGACGTACTCCGGAAAAGTCCGCGGTGCGGTTCGCTGCAGTTCCACACGCATAAAGTACCACATTTCGGTACCTTTTGCATGTGACACCGTTAGCGAGGGGCGGAGAAAGTCTAAACACCGTTGAGATAGGGGGTGCCGCCGGGGGGCATCGCAGGAGCCGGGACGAGGTTGCCGGCTGGCAGGACCGAGAGGGCCGAAGCGTCGAACACTGGGGGGAGATTAGGCGGGGATTCACGTTCAGCCCCCTCGCAATGTGCTTCCGCACCGATGCCTGCGCTCCTGCGCGATTGGGCCGGAAAACACGGGAGGGCCGACGTGGACGTCGGCCCGCGGACCAGAGGTCCGCCCTACGAAGACAAAGCGCCGGTAAGCGCGCTTCACGGCTTGTCGCGGGCGAGGGTGAGGTTGGCGGACTTGAACTAAGTCGCGGGTTGCGGTAAAGTTGGGAGCACGATCCGGAATGTTCAGGGACCGCGAACCCGCTGCCAGTATCCCTCTCACGCACTCCGCCCCCTTGGAGTTTCCAATGAGTTGTGGTTTGATAGGTTAGGCTCGTAAGCCACATGAACACGCCGGCCCCCAACTGATCGCATGTATCCAAGCAGACACTTCCAACCACGCAGACCAAGAATCCGGGAAAACGTCAACGAGGCGATCCGCGCCCGGGAGGTACGGGCGGTCTTTCCCGATGGATCGGTGGAGATCATGCCCACACCCGCCGCGGTGCGCCGTGCGCAGGAGATGGGGCTCGATCTCATCCTGGTTGCACCGACCGCCGAACCGCCGGTGGCCAAGGCGATGGATTACGGCCAGTGGCAGTACGAGACCAAGAAGAAGCAGCAGGAAGCCAAGAAGAAGCAACACGTCATACAGGTCAAGGAACTGAAGTTCCGGCCCAACACGGACGATCACGATTACGATTTCAAGAAGAACCATGCCATCCGGTTCCTCCAGGAAGGCAACCGGGTGAAGGCGGTGGTGCAGTTCCGCGGCCGTGAGATCGCGCACGTGGATCTGGGCCAGAAGCTGCTGCTGCGGTTTGCGCAGGACCTGGTCCAGTACGGCAGCGTGGAAGGGCAGCCGCGGCTGGAAGGCCGCAGCACGCATATCCTGCTCAGCCCGGTGAAGAAGGACAAGCCGGCGGAGAAGCCCAAGCCGGCTTCGCAGCCCAAGCCCGTGGGCTAATAGAACAGGTACTTGCGCCACTGGTCGTCGCTTCGGCCCAACAGACGCATGAGGTGGCGGCTGGTGTGCAGGCTGAAGGGGCGCGGCGCGCGAACGAGCCGCATTCCGGCCTCTTCCGGAGTCCGGCCGCCCTTGTGATTGTTGCAGCGGTGGCAGCAGGCGACCAGGTTTTCCCAGGTGGTTTCGCCGGCGCGGGAGCGCGGGACGACGTGGTCCAGCGTGAGTTCACTGGATGGGAGGGTGCGCTGGCAGTACTGGCAGGTGTAGCGGTCGCGCATGAGGATGTTCTTGCGGGACAGCGCGCGGGTCTGGCGGGGAATGCGGCGGTACTCGAGCAACCGGATCACGGAAGGGAGCTTCAGAGCTTGCCGCGCCGAGTGCAGCAGATTGGAGGAAAACTCCTCCGGGGAGGCGACACCCTTCAGGATCAGCACCAAGGCGCGCCTGGCCGCACAGATGTTGACAGGCTCATAGCTCGCGTTGAGCACCAGCACCGGTTTGCGCAAGGCATTCAGGCCGGGCATCACGCCGCTCCCACCACAAGGGACCTGCCGAGGAAGGTGAAGGCGGAGGAGCGGCGGTCGACGCGGGCCAGGGTGAGCAGGGCCACGTAACGCGCTCCGGCGCCCTTGAGCGCCGCGGCGCAGGCGGCCGCAGTCGCGCCGGTGGTCATGACGTCGTCGACCAGCAGAATGCGGCGGCCCTCGACATCCCGTTTTCGCTTCACCAGGAAAGCTCCGGCGACGTTCGAGCGGCGGTTCGCGTTGGTCAGCCCGGCCTGGGTGGCGGTGGCGCGAGTGCGCCGCAGCGCGGCGCGAACCGGGATGCCAAACCGCCGGGCAATCGCCTGGGCCAGCAGCGCGGACTGGTTGAAACCACGCTGCCAGCGGCGCCGCCAGTGGAGCGGGACGGGAACGATGACGTCGAAGGTCTGGTCGCGCGGGATGGCGGCAGCGAGGTAGTCGCCCAACGGCCCGGCGAGCGGCCGGATGCGTGCGTACTTGAAGAGATGAACGAGTTCCCGGAGAACGCCCTCGTAAGCGCCGAACGAATAGGCGCTGTCGAAACCCCGCAATCCGCGGCGGCAAAGTTCGCAGCGGCCCTGGGCGTCGAGCGGCGCCGGATTCAGGAAAGGCGTGCGGCAGAGGGCGCAGAAATAGTCCGCCGAGAGGGGTTCGGGTTTGTGCAGGCAATCCCGGCAAACAGGGATCCGGGAGATATTGGTGAGAGGCGCGCCGCAGACGCGGCAGCCGTCCGGGAACAGAAGCGCAAAGAAGGCCGCAGAAATCTTATCGAGAGCCGACACCACGCCGTTCAGGAGAGCCCCGATGAAGCCGCGACTCGAGAAGACCCACCTCCTTCAGGAGCCGTGAAAAAACCTGGGGACACGCCTGCGCGCCTCTCGAGGACATGGACTCCCCGGGGCCGAGTCCGGAGTGTCCCCGGATTTTTTCACGTCTCCCTCAGAGTCCTAGTGTACACCAGGTCCCAGGTTGGCGGGCGGTGAGCAGGGCGGGCGCTCACGCCGACGCGGTGGAGATTATCCGGCGGGCGAGCGGCGTCGCGGCCGCGTTTTGGTCTGCTACTATTTGGGCTGGAACCAACCCATGCCAAACCGTGCGACTCTGACTGCGCTCTGCTGGCTGCTGCCGCTGGCAAGCGCCGCGACGAAGATCGATCTGAACCAGGATTGGCGCTTCCGGGTGGATCCGGAGAAGAAAGGCGAGGCGTCCGGCTGGCAGCGCGCGGCGCCGGCCGGCACGGAGGCGGTTTCCGTGCCGCATACCTGGAATATCGGGAAACACGAGGAGTTCCTGGGGCGGGCATGGTACTTCAAGACGTTCGCCGCGCCGCCGGGCAAGCGCGTGGAGCTGCACTTCGGTGCGACGTTCTATCGCTCGCAAGTGTGGCTCAACGGCACGCCGCTCGGAAACCACGAGGGCGGACACACGGCGTACTTCTTCGATGCGACGCCGCATCTGAAGCCGGTGAACTTTCTGGCGGTCGCCATCGATAATGAGCCGGGAGTGGCGACCATTCCCGGGTGGGCGATGCTGGGCTACAGGGGCGGCGATATCTGGTACGACTGGTGGCACTACGGCGGCATCGTGCGCGACGTCTGGCTGGCAGTGAACGAACCGCTGCTCATTCGCAGGCAGGAGATTCGCACGCGGGTGGTCGGAGGCGCGGCGGAGGTCACCGACCGAGTGTTCGTCGAGAACCACAGCGGCACGGCGGCGGAAATGCGGCTGCGGTTGAGCGTGCGGGGGCCGGACGGCGCCCCGGCGGCCACGGCGGAGCGCGCCGCGAGGATCGCTCCGGGGCGGCAGGAGGTCGCCGTGGCGTTGCGAATCGATCCGGTAGCGCCGTGGCATTTCGATCACCCCAGGTTGTACCGGCTGGAGGCCGACCTGTTGGACGCCGGCGGCGCATTGCTCGACTCGGTTTCCGACAGCTTCGGCGCGCGCACCGTCGAGATCCAGAACGCCCGCCTGTACCTGAATGGCGAGCCGGTGCGGCTGTCCGGGATGACGCGGCACGAGGAGTCGCCCTGGGAAGGGCTGGCGGAGAGCGCGGGCACCATGAAGCGGGATTACGACGAGATGAAAGAGCTCGGAGTCACGCTCACGCGTCCGGTGCACTATCCGCAGCACCCCTACATCCTCGAGTACTGCGACCGCAACGGAATCCTGCTGATTCCCGAGATCCCGATGTGGCAGTTCAGCGAAGAGCAGATGCGGGACCCCAAGGTGATCGCGCTGGCACGGCAGATGCTGACCGAAACGATCGAGCAGTCCTACAATCATCCGAGCATCTTCGCCTGGAGCGTGTGCAACGAAAGCGCCACGGACACTCCCGGCGGGCGCGCATACTTCCAGAGCATGTACGAGACGGCGAAGAAGCTCGATCCCGACCGGTATGTGAGCTACGCGGACGACAAGATATCCAAGGGCGCCAATCCCGCGGTCAACGCGGCGTCGATCGCGGACTTCGTGATGATGAACCAGTACTTCGGAAGCTGGCACGGTCCGGCCTCGGGGCTCGTGCCGGCGCTGGAGCGGGTGCGCCGGGAGTACCCGGGCAAGATGGTGCTGATTTCGGAGTTCGGCTTCGCCGGCCCGTTTGCCCCGGACAAACAGGCGGCCGATCGAATCCGGGAGCGGATCATCCGCGAGCAGATGGATGTATTCGGCAATTTCGATTTCGTGGGCGGCGCGATTTTCTGGTGTTACCAGGACTACCGGTCGCACCGCAATCTGCGGCCTGGGCGGCGTTCCGGCGTCGTCGAGATGGGCGTGGTGGACGAGAACCGGCAGCGCAATCCATCGTTCTATGTGTGGCAGGAGCGGAACGCGCCGGCGCGGCTCGCGCTCGACTGGCTGCCGGGCGCCGGGAGGCCATCCGGGTTTCGCGCGCGGATCGCGCCGCGCGGGGAGAACGAGATTCCGCATTACACGCTGCGCGGCTATCGCGCGGAATTCGCCGTGCGGGACCACTCCGGCAAGGTGATTGCGGCGGGAGAGAGAGCGTTGCCCGACATCGGCCCGGCGCACCAATTCGAGGTGGCCTTTGCCGAGGTCTCGTCGAGGGAAGCGACCCTGGAGTTTCGCCTGGTGCGGCCGACGGGATTCCTCGCCGCGCGGGAGGAGCTGCAATGGTGGGAGCCGGACTCGGGCGGATACCGGATCGAAGACATGAAGAAGGATGGGCACAGGGTGCCGTGAGGGGTTTCGGGGGGCAACCGGGGGAAAGAGTGTACTGTCACGGGTTTTTGCCCGCCACGGTGAGGAGGAAGGCGTAGCGAAAGGCGGTGTCGCGGTAACGGTCGTCGCGAGCGGTTAGGCCGCCATGGCCGGCTTTCATTTCGGTCTTCAGCAACAGGACGTTGTCGTCCTTCTTGAGCGCGCGCAGCTTGGCCACCCACTTCGCGGGCTCCCAGTATTGGACCTGGGAGTCGTGCAGGCCGGTGGTCACGAGCAGGGCAGGATAGCGCCCCGGTTTGGTCTGGTCGTAGGGCGAATACGCCAGGATGTAATCGTAGTACTTCCGGTCGTTCGGATTGCCCCACTCGTCGAACTCGGCGGTAGCCAGCGGAATGCTGTCATCGAGCATCGTGGTGACCACGTCGACGAAGGGCACCAGGGCGACAACGCCGGTGAACAAATCGGGGCGCATGGCAACGACAGCGCCCATCAACAGGCCGCCGGCGCTTCCTCCCATGGCAAAAAGCCGCTGGGGATTGGCGTACTTCTCACGCACCAGGTACTCGGCGCAGTCGATGAAGTCGGTGAAGGTGTTCTTCTTCTTCCAGCGACCTGGAGAACGATCCCAAACTCATTCCAGACCGGATGTTGTGGGGCGGCATGCTGCATGGCAAGTGGCTCGATCCGGTAATGGTCCCGATGGCGGCTTACGAATTCGCCCGCACGCCCAAATCCTCGGACACGTGGCCGCTCTTTCAGGAAGACCTGGGCAACCTGCGCACCTATTTCTCCGCTCTGCCCGACGTGGAACCGATCGCCAAGATTGCCGGGCTTCCGCACACCGAGCCGCAGTCCCTGCCGCTGTTGCTCGCGGGACTTCGCGCCCTCGCTAACCCTGAAACACCGATGCCCTTTCTCGCCTGCAAGCCGGAGCACATCGGCCCGTGGATTACCTGGGTGGGAGTTTAGCCAATACCTCTTCTCGACTTGCATGCGCACTTTCCCATGCCCATGCGCCTTCCCCCGCTGTTCATAGCCAAAAGCGGACCCACAGGGCGGAACGGAACGAGAGGATGTAACGGTGACGGTGGGACGCGCGTCGAAGCCGTTCGGGCAGATTCCGGCCAGAGTCGCTGGCGTAGCCTCTCTCGGCTGGCAGGGTGGAGTCGTGGGCGGCTGGAACGCTTCCACCCTGCCGTCGCCGGCGGACCTGCGTTCGGCGAGCGCTGGAGCGGGGCCTCCCGGCACCCGGCCGGTTCCCGGTCTGCGCGTGGGTGGCCCGGAACTCTCCGTGATAGACTCTCTAAGTGAAGCTCAGATCCGTGCTCTGGTCGGTCCCGCTGGTTGCGCTGGCCGCTGGCGCGGTCGCGGTCGCGCCGATCACCTTCGAGGAGATTGCCGACGCCGCCGGAGTCCACTTTGTCACCCACACTTCGCCAACGCCCCGGAAATATCAGCCGGAGCCAATGGTGGCCGGCGTGGCGGTCTTCGACTACGACGGCGACGGTTATCCCGACATCTACTTCGTCAATGGCGGAGGTATGCCTTCGCTCACGCGAGACGGACCGCAATTCAGCAACCGCCTGTTTCACAACAACGGGAACCTGACATTTTCCGATGTCACGGACAGGGCCGGCGTTGCAGGCGCCGGGTACGGGATGGGCGTCGCGGTCGGCGACTATGACAACGACGGACGGCCGGACATTTTCCTCGCGAGCTTGACCGCCAACCAGTTGTTTCATAACAATGGCGATGGCACCTTCACGGATGTCACTGCCCGAGCGGGCGTGAGCGGCGGAATGTTCGCCGGCAGGAAGATGTGGTCCGTTGCGGCGGCGTGGCTGGATTACAACAACGACGGCCTGCTCGACCTGTTCGTGTCGAATTACTGCCAGTGGCAGCCCGGCAGCGATCCGGACTGCGTGATCAACGGGCACCGGGTATATTGCAGCCCGCGCTACTATAAGCCGCTTCCCAACACGTTATACCGCAACAACGGCGACGGCACCTTTACCGACGTCTCCGTGGAGACTGGCATTGCGCAACATCCGGGGCGCGGGATGGGAGTGGCGGTCGCGGACTACGACGGCGACGGCTATCCGGACATCTTCGTCGCCAACGACGACGCTCCGAACCAGTTATTCCACAATCTCGGCGGCAAACGGTTCGAAGAGGTGGGCGAGGATCAACTAGTGGCTTTCGCCCAGGACGGGAAGCTCATTTCGGGTATGGGCGCGGACTTCCGCGATGTGTTCAATACGGGGCGACCTGCCATCTGGGTCAGCGCCCTCGAGCAACAGACGTTCCCATTGTTCGTGAGGTCCGGGAGCGGTCCCTTCCAGGACGGCACGGCGAGAGCGGGACTGGCATGGGAGACCTCCCTGATGGCGGGATGGTCCAATGCAATGGTGGACCTCGATAACGACGGATGGAAGGACCTGATCGTGGCCCGGTCCAACGTGACGGACAACATCGCCTTGTTTTCGCAACGCTCCAATGAAGAGCCGAACGCGGTCCTGCGCAACCTCGGAAACGGGCGCTTCCAGAACATCAGCGCGACCGCCGGCCCGGACTTCCAGATCCCGGCGGCGCATCGGGGACTCGCCTTTGGAGACCTGGACAACGATGGGCTGCCAGACATCGTGATCTCCGTATCGAATGGCCGCGCCAAGGTTTTTCACAATACGACCAAGAGCGGAAATCACTGGTTGTGGCTACAGTTGACGGGGACCAAGAGCAACCGCATGGGTATCGGCGCCCGCATCCGGCTCACCGCGAGCGACGGTTCGGTCCAGTACAATCACCTGACCACCAGCACCGGATATGCTGCGTCGAGCGACCCCAGGGTGCACTTCGGACTGGGCCGGGCGGCATCGGCCAGCGAGATCGAGATCCTCTGGCCCAGCGGGATTCGACAGGTGCTTCGCGATGTGCCGGCCGACCGGGTGCTCCCGGTCACCGAGCCCCGCAAGTGACCGGGCATTTCCTCAAGCCTCAAGGGCCCGGGATTAGGACCGGCTCCTGCTCCGCACGCAAGCGGCTAAACTCGGCCCTTTCCTTGCGGGCGTCGGCATCTCTTCCGGCGCGGCTGTAGGCCTGCGCCAGGTAGAAGTGCGCTTTCGCGGCGCCGGGCGCGAGCTTCACCGCGTTTTCCAGAGCCGCAATCGCCTGGCTCGTCTGGTCCGCCTCAAGCAGTGCCCGTCCCAGAGTGGCCTGGCACAAAGCGCTCCCCGGCTCCAGCCGCGCCGCTTCCCGGGCCAATTCCACGGACTCCTTGGTGTCGCCCCGCTTGATCAACAGGAGCGCCAGTTGTACCCGGGCCAGCACATGGTGAGGCACGATCCGCAGCACTTTCCGGTACTCCTCCTCCGCGGCGGCCGGGTCCTGGCCTGTCAAGAACACCCCGTACATGTAATGCACGCCCGGCTCGCCGGGAAACTGCGCGACGAGTTGTTCGAACAGGGGGCGCGATTGGCCGGCCCGCTCGGCCACAAAGGCGCCCGTCGCACGTCCCGCCAGCTCGACCAGGGGACGCCTGGCGGCCGGCAGACTCGCGGGCAGCGTGTTCATTGCAAGCGCGCTCAGGCCCAGCGCCTCGATCACCTCGGGAGTCTCGTGGCCTGCCTTGGCCAAGGGCCGCAACTGCTCCATCGCCCCGGCGAAATCGGAAAACCGCAGATAGATGAGAGCGGCGTGGTAGTGCACTGCCGTCACGAAGGCCGGCTTGTCGGCCAGCCCAATGGACTCCCCTCTGAGAATGCCCGCGAGCGCCTCCTTGTAGTTCCCCAGTTCGTACTCGGCCAGGCCCAGAAAAGCCCACGGTGTGCCCTTTTGCGGCACCAGCTCGACGCCTTTGCGCAACGCATCCCGCGATTCGGCAAATCGTCCCAGTTGATATAGGCTGGCTCCCATGTAAAGCCAGCCTTCGGCCCAGTCCGGGCGGATGGCAAGCGCCTTCCGGTACAGGGCGGCGGCGTCGGCGGGATGCACGTCGAGCGCTGCCGCGGCCCGGCGCGAAAGGTCGTCAAAATCGCCGCGAGCGACCTGGGCCTCCGCCGCCCCGGCCACCAGAAGGAGCCCCAGCGCGGCAATGCTGGATGTGACAGACCTCATGGGCGATCCGGCGAAACTGTAATTCTACATCGGTCCGCTGAGCCGGTGTGTCGCACGCCCGAACTTTGCCGTGACCGGCGCGCGGGTATACAATCGGGTGGAACCATGGAACGTCGATTCATTCTCGCTCTAGTCAGTACCTTGATTGCCGCTGCGTGCGTGCCGGCGGGTGCGCGCGCTGAATCCGCGGGGGCGCCCCCGGCGGACAAGGCGGAGGCAGCGCCTCCATCACGGGAAGGCGAGGCCGCTCTCGACCTGGTTGTGCGCGACAAGCACGGCCGTCTCATCCGCGATTTGCGGCCTGAAGAGATTAAGCTCACCGATGGGGGCGAGCCTGCCGTCATCCGCTCGGTTCGTCTGGCCGGGTCGATACCGCAGGGCGCCGGCCGGGAGAACCGGCCACCGCACGCGATCGTGCTGATGTTCGACTCCCTGGGCGCAGATGCCGCGAGGTTGGCTCGTGAAGGTGCGCTGGAACTGGTAAGAGACTCCGCGGAGGCGGATGCGGTGGTCGCGGTCCTGTTCATCGGTAGCAGGGTAGGTGTGCTCCAGCCCTTTACCTCCGATCGTGACGCGCTGAAGAAGTCGGTCGAGATGGCCACCTCTTCCGGATCGCGCCGCTCCGAGACGGTTACATCGGTCGAGGACGGATTGCGGCGTTTGCCGCCGGAGACCGGCGCTGCCGGCCAGGCGCCGCCGGCACAACTGTTGTTGGAGGCCGTGGCGGCCTCCGAGCGGGCCGCGCGCGACCAGAGGGCCCGGCCGGCCATGGCATCGCTGATTGGTTTGGCCAGAACCCTGGCGAAGCTGCCCGGCCGCAAGGTCATTGTCTACTTTTCGGAGGGGATGCGGCTCTCCACCTCCGAATCGACCCTGTTCCAGGGCCTGATCAGCGAGTCCAACACCAGCCGCGTGAGCGTGTACGCCGTGGACGCCAGCGAAACCACCGTTCAAGCTTCGGCGCAGGCGATGCTGGCGGTCGTCACTGCCACCTCCAACATCCGTGCCAGCGGGATAGTCGTCGTAGGAACCAACCAGCCCCCACCCGTGGCACCGGGGGGGGGAGCGAACGTGCAGCAGTACCCATACCCGGCAGGCCGCCAGTACGGATCGATCTCCGATGGGATGCCAACGGGCGCCCAGGAGGCTTTGCGAGAGCTGTCGGTCTCCACCGGCGGGCTGCTCGTGCCGGCCGACGCGGATGTGAAGAAGCAGATGCGGCGGATCCTCGAAGATGAAACCAACTATTACGAAATCGTTTACTCGCCGCATGAAGAACCGCGGCAAGGCCAATTCCGGAAAATTGGGATCGAGATGAGCCGCCCGGGCCTGCAAGTCCAGGGCCCCAGCGGTTACATCGCACTGCCTTCGTCCACGGGGCAGTTTGCCGTTTTTGAGGCGCCTCTGGCCAAGGCGATCCGCGACCAGAGCGGTGAACAGGATCCGGGGATCCGCGTCCGGGCGTTCGAGGTGCGCCCCGGCGCGGGAACGGTCACCGGGGAAGTGGTGGCGGAGATCCCGCTATCCCGTCTGCACGTTCAGGAAATCGCCGCCGAGAAGGTCGCCCGGCTCCATTTCTCGGTGCTGGCTCTGCTACTGGATCAATCCGGCCGCGAGATCGCCCGCTGCAGCGAGGATGTGCCCTGGCGGGTGGCTCTCGAGACCAAGGCTCGCTCGCTCGCCGAAGTTTACACCTTTGCCAGACCGTTCGCAGCACCACCGGGCAAGTACCGGGTCGAAGTCGCGCTCCACGACCGCCTTGCCGACAAGATCGCTCTCGCGCACGCGACCTTCGAGTCTCGGGCGGCGAATGTGCCGGCGATGAGCGAGGCGATTCTGGCGCGCACGCTCGAGGACGCCCCCCCGGCGACCGATCTCGACGATCCGATGCTCTTCGGAGCCAAGCGTGTCGTTCCCGATCTCCGCCCGGTCGTCACTGACGCGCATGAAGAAGCGCTACCGCTGTTTCTGATTCTCTATCCCGACCTCTCCGTCCACGCGGAGCCCACGCTGGCGGTCCAGGTTCTCGGCTCCGGCGTCACGACCAAGGCGACGCCGCTGGCTTTGGGCCAAACCGCGGGCCGGCGCTCTATTCCGTATGTCGTGGATATCCCCGTGAAGAAGCTCCCGGCCGGCACCTACACGGTTAAGGCCACCTTTGCCCAGGGCGCGGCGCGGATCGAGCGCGAGGCCAGTTTCGTCGTGGCCGGCGAATTACGGCCCGCTGCTCCTCCCGAGACCGCCGCCGCGGCGCCTCCGCCCGACTTCCCCGAGTCCATTTCCCTTCCAAAGCCACGCGTGGAAGCCGGGGAGAAACTCAGCGAGAAAGAACAGGCTACGATTCTCGCCGGCGGACGGGAGCGCGCCCTGGCCTACTCGAATTCCTTGCCGAACATCTCCTGCATCGAGACCACGCGGCGCTTTGCGTTGAAGTCCGGCGCCAACGAGTGGAAGCCCCAGGACACCCTTTCCGAGCTGGTCCGGTATCTGGACGGAATGGAAGATCGCAGGCTGCTTGAAGTGAACGGCGCACCCCTCGCGGGAGATCGCTCCAGCCTGGCGGGAACGTTTTCCAGCGGAGAGTTCGGCCATCTCTTGAAGGTCGTGTTCGGCGACAAGGCGCACGCAACGTTCACCTGGAAGGAGACCGCCTTCCTCGACGGAGTGCGCTGCCAGGTTTATACGTGCAAAGTGGACCGCGCGCATTCTGGGTACCGGCTCGCCACCAAGGGTGGCCAGCAGGGCATCAATGTCGCCTACATCGGCACCGTGTACATCACTGCTTCAACCTTCAATATCCGCCGCGTGAGCATAGAAGCGATCGAGATCCCTTCCGACTTCCCGGTCCGGGCGTCTTCTGTCACGGTTGACTATGCCCACGTGCGGGTCGGCGATTCCGATTACCTGCTCCCCGTCTCCGGGGCCGTGGAATTGCAGCAGGGCCGGAAGTCCCGCGTCCGAAACGAGGTACGGTTCCGGGATTATCATCGCCTCGGCAGCCAGACTACCATCCGCTATTCGGTCAACTAGCTTCCCCCGGTAGCTCCAGGTCCGACGGGCCGGAGCCGGTCGTGTTGCCCATGCCGGCGGGACTCAGCTATCATCCGGGTATCGGGGTGTGAGAAATGAGATCTCCGCATGCCTGGGTGCTCGTCGTGGGAGCGGCGAGTCTGCTATCGGTAGCGGTGGCTGAAAGGTTAGCGGCGCAGCGCGCGAACTCTTCAGGGCATTCCGCCGAGTCTGGGCCGGCGGCTCTCATTACCATCGATTACCCCCCGCAGGCGGCCATTCTTCCGCCGGAGTTGCCTGCCATCGCTTTCCGCTGGCGCGACACCTCGCATAGCGCGGCCCTATGGCGAATCGTGATTGCCTTTGCCGACGGAGCGCCGAGCGTCGACGTGAAGACGCCCGGCACGCGGATGCGTGTCGGCGAGCTCGATCCTCGCTGCGTGGCTCCCCTCAACCGGCCGCCGGTGTTGACGCCCGAGGAAGCCGCGGGCCGCATCTGGACGCCCGGCAAGGAGACCTGGGCGGCCATCAAGGCGCATTCCAGGAAACCGGGCGCTACCATTACCATAACCGGATTTGCGAGCCGGGAAGCTGGCCGGCCCATTTCCTTCGGACAGTCTGTATTCGAGACTTCCGAAGACCCTGTCGGCGCGCCGATTTTCTACCGGGATGTGCCCCTGATCCCAGCTCAGTCCAAAGGAGAGCTCGGCATTCTGCCAAAAGACGCGATCGGATTCATCAAGTGGCGCCTTCGGAATGTCGCCGAGACACAGAGCCGCGTTCTTTTGGAAGGTCTTCCGACCTGCGCCAATTGCCATTCCTTCTCGGCCGACGGCAAGAGGATCGGGCTGGACGTGGACGGCCCGATGAACGACAAATCGCTCTATGCCGTGGTTCCGCTCCGGAAGGAAACAGTGATTCGTACTCGGGATGTGTTCAAGTGGAACACCCGCGACGAAATGGGCCGCAGGAAACTGCGAGCCGGGTTCATGTCGCAGGTTTCTCCGGATGGCAAGTACATCCTCACTACCATGGACGAGCGGAACCCGCTGGCGCTCAATCGGGCGTATGGTCTCGAGGAGAAGTACTATTTCACGGTCTACAAGGACTACCGTTTTGGCCAGGTGTTCTACCCGACACGGGGCATTCTGATATGGCGCGAGGTGGCGACGGGCCGCACCGAGCCTCTGCCGGGAGCCGATGATGCCCGCTTTGTACAGACCGACGGTGTGTGGTCGCCGGATGGCAAGTGGATCGTCTTCGCCAGAGCGGAGGCCGAGACTGCATTTCCCCCCGGAGCGCCCCCGGCCACGTTTGCCAACGACCCGAACGAGACCCAGATCCAGTACAGCCTGTACCGGATTCCTTTCAACGAGGGCAGAGGCGGAAAGCCGGAACCCATCGAGAGCGCTTCGCACAACGGCTTCAGCAACAACTTCCCGAAGATCACTCCGGACGGCCGCTGGATCGTGTATGTGCGGTGCCAGAACGGGCAGTTGATGCGGCCCGACAGCCGGCTCTTCGTCGTGCCGTTTGAAGGCGGGCAGTCCCGGCTGATGAAGTGCAACACGCCGCTCATGAATTCCTGGCACAGCTTTTCGCCCAACGGCCGGTGGATGGCGTTCGCCTCCAAGGCGCGGTCTCCGTACACGCAGTTGTACCTGACGCACCTGGACCGCGACGGCAACGACAGCCCGCCGATCCTGATCGAAAATGCGACCGCCTCGAATCGCGCGGTCAACATTCCGGAGTTTGTGAATATTCCGCCGGACGGCTTTCAGAAGCTGGAAATTCCAGCCACCGAATTCTACCGGGTTTTCGACGTTGCCGCCGACCTCATGCAAAAAGGCCACATCTCCGAGTCCATCCCGGAGTGGCGCAAAGCGATCGAGCTGGACCCGGAAGACGAGAGAGTGCGCGTGAATCTGGGCGCCGCTCTGGACCATGACGGGCAGTCCGAGGAAGCCATCGAGCAGTATCGAAAGGCGACCGAAATCGCGCCGGAACACGCCCCGGCGTACGACAGCCTGGGTTTCGATCTGGTGCGGCTGGGCAGACTGGACGAGGCGATCGAGGCCTATTCGACCTCTCTTAGAATCGATCCCGCCAATCCTCATTCCCAGACCAACCTGGGCACCGCCCTATATCAGAAAGGCAGGATCGAGGAGGCCATCGTGCATAGCCAGAAGGCCCTGGAGCTCGACTCCGGCTCCTTGGATGCCGAAAACACCCTCGGACTCTCGCTGGCGAAACAAGGGCGGCTGGACGAGGCCATCGCCCACTTCCAGGCGGCCGCATCCGCGAATCCCGAGTCTCTTCAGTACCAGAACAACCTGGCACGGCTGCTGGCGCAAAGAGGCAGATTCGCAGAGGCCATTCCGCACATGGAGCGGGCGGTTAAGCTCTCGAATGCCCGGGAACCGGTGATCCTGAGCCTTCTGGCTGCGATGTATGCCGAAGTCGGACGGATGCCGGAGGCCATCGATTCGGCGCGCCGGGCTCTCGAGCTGGCCAATCGCAGTGGCGACCGGGAACTGGCAGCAACTCTGAACGCGAGAATCGCCCGCTACCAGGCCAGGGTTTCCGGCCGGCAGGCCCCCTGACCGGCGCGCGACCCGCTATTCCAGCGTGACCGAGGCGGTCCGCTTGACCGATTGCGCACCCTGGCTCAGAACCACAGTCATCTCATAGCTGCCTGGCCGCAGGGACTTCGTGCCAACCTTCGCCAGCTCGCGAATGGGCCCCAATGCGGAGTCCGGACGAAGACTCAACGGCACGCTGGCAAGCAGATCGCCATCCCGCCGCACCTCCAGCTTGAGAGCGGGCTTTTCGGAGGAACCGTTATCCGGGAGCACATCGAAGAACAGGAGGATGGCCGGGTTCGTATCCCGGGCCAGCCGGGCCGAAAGATTCGGGACGACCTTGCCCTCGGTGCAACGGAGCGGTTCCGACGAGTCCTCGGCGCCACCCGCTGGTTCGATCCGACGCACCAGAACGATGTCGCCCAGCGCCGGACCGTTCGCCGCGGGCGGAATCTCGAACTTCGTGCGCTGCGCCCCGATCTTCCCGCTGTTCGCATCCATGGCCGCGGTCTCCAGGACATATTCGCCCGGCGCGGCGGTGAAGTGGCGCCGGAAGCTCACCGTGCCGCGCTGCGCCTGTTCCTGGGCATCCAGCGGGCCCTGTTTGGGGATGTCTTCGGTGAATCTCTCGACGATGGCGCCGGTATGGTCTCGCACCTGCGCCAGGACGGACAAATGGGCCGCATAGACCTTGGCGCTCGGGTCGGGCCGGATCTCGATCTGGCTGAGGGGCACTTCGAGCGCCACCGAGTTTACACTGCCTTTCTGGGTGCTCCCAAATCGCAGGACCGAGGATCGGAACTGCAATTCGGTGGGCAGTTCGGGCCCCGCCAAAGCGCCCAGCAACTTCTCTCCGAAAGGTGGCGCCGCCAGCGAAACGATGCCATGCACCGGAAAGTACCCGCCCCGCGCCTGAACCGAGATTCCGGCTCGCAGCGCCTTGATCCGGATCGGACGGAACTTTCCGCCTGGGGCCGTGGGCGGTATGAAGTAGGCCGTGTAGGACGACAATACGTCGTCGACGATTCTCTGAACGCTCTTCCGGATATTGCCGGAATCGTTGGCGCGTTCCCCTCCCGTGGCGTGGCAGACGGCGCCCAGACGGGATCCTGTTTCGTCCAGGTCGCCCATCTGGATCCGGCCGATTTGTTCGAAGACGCTTGTGGCCACGCCCCCGGGGGATGTGCCCCCCGCGGATGCGCTGATGCCGCCCAGGGCCAGGGCTCTGGTGACGTCTAGCCCGCCCCTAATCGCGTTAGTGGTGTAGGGATCGGCGATCTCGGCATCGATCGAATAGATGCTCACGCGGCTTTGGATGGCCGCTTCGGCAACCTTGGACGGCATCTCCGGGTCGGCGGTGTTCCAATCCAGGCCAGCGGAGAAATAGACCAGCGTCTTCCGGCCCGGCAGTCCACGCTGCTGCCGGCACGCGGCCGTGAGAGAGGCAATCGCGGGCGGGGTGTGCGGATCCCGGGCCAGATCCTGCGAATCCAGCAGCACGGCCAGCAGCACCTTCGACAGAGTCTGGTCTTGGCTGCCCGCGCCCGCCTTCAAATCCGCCGCCAGCCGTTTCTCCGGCGCGTCATAGTCCCGGTTGTAATTTACGGTCGCAGCGTCGATGGCTTTGCTCAGCGCCTGGCGATCCGCGGTGAACTCCTGCAGCAGGCGGAGACGCCCGTCCACCCGCAGAACGGCGAACAATATGCCCGTCTGGGGAGCCGTCTTGAGCAGCTCCGCGGCTATATTCCGGGCGTTCCGCGCGTATCCGGGCACGTCGTGAGCGAACACCAGCGTCACCAGGTACGAATGGCCGGGACCCGGCCCCCCGGTCACCAGATGAAGATCGTCCAGGTGCACGGGCGAGCCGTCGGCGGTGATCTCGAAATCCGTGGGTTTGAGATCGCGAATCGTGACCCCCTTCTTGTCATGTGCTACCAGATCGAGGGAAACCTCCACCGCGGACCCACCGCTGGGGGCCTTGGCTGGAGCGGAAACTGTCTGGGCGTAAGCCGAAAAGAGGAATAAGAACGGTGCGAGCGCGGAGCCGGCCCGGCGGCGAAAAAGCGAGATTCGAATCTGCATGGTGGTATTCTCTTCTCCTAGGGCTATTCTACGCTCTTGACGGAGAACAGACGAGGGGACCGCGGTGTGAAGGCTCTCCCGTAATCCGTCCGTAGTGCGGCCGCTCGTTGGCCAGAAGAAACCGCGTCCTCCCGGGCTGCTTGGGGGCGCTGGGTTTGGCATAATCTGGTGATATGCGCGCGATCGTGGCCTTGGCGTGCCAGGCGGGGCTCCTGGTCCTTGCGTTTGGGCAGGCCCCCGATCCGGAGCAGCTTTTCCGGGAAGCAGTAAGTGCGCAGCAGCGGGGGGATAACGCCCTGGCCGTTCAGCAGTACCGCCGTATCGTGAAGCTCCGCCCGGACTTCTTTTCGGCGTGGGTCAACCTGGGCGTGGCACTGGTCCAACTCAAGCAGTTTCCGGAGGCCATTGAGAGCTACCGGGCGGCGCTCGCTCTCGATCCTAAGAACCGGGATGTTCAGTTCTATCTCGCCCTCGCCTATCTCAAAAACCGCGATGAGTTCGGCGCCTCCGCGCAGTTGGAGAAGCTCGCGAAGGCCGATCCCAAAGACCTCCGGGTAGCAATCCTTCTCGGCGATTGCTACCTCCAGCTTGGGAAGTACGACCGCGCGCTCACGCTCCTGGCTCCGCTTGCCAAGGCGGCCGGGGATAACCCGGACTTCTTATGGGTCTTCGGGTCGGCGTTGATTTCAAACGGCAGCCTGCGGGAAGGCGTGGCGCTGGTGGAACGGGTAGCCAAGCTAAGCCAGGCGGCGGATGCGTATCTGCTGGCCGGCCGGACCCTGTTCCGGCTCAACGAGTTCGAGCGAGCCAGGGACAGCCTGGAGGCCGCGGCGCGCCTGAATCCGAACCTGCCCAACGTTTACACCGCCCTGGGCATGGCCCGCGAGAAGATGGTCGACAACCAGGGAGCCATGGAAGCGTTCCGGAAGGGGCTCGAGCAGGACCCGAACGACTTTGAGGGGAACTTCGGGTTGGGCTCGATTCTGTACTTTGAACGCGACCTCGGCGCGGCGAGGACCTATCTCGATCGGGCCCTGCGCATCGATCCGTCGTCGGTGCTGGCGCGATATGAAATGGCGCTGGTCGAGAAAGCGGCCGGACAGATCGAAGCAGCCGCGGCCGACCTGGAGAACGTGGTGAAGGCGGATCCAAACTTCCTCAACGCCCACGTCGAGCTCGCGGCACTGTACTTTCGCTTGAAGCGGTTCGAGGACGGAGCGCGGGAACGGCAGATTGTGGACCGGCTCTCCGAGCAAGAGCGCAAGGCGGGCCCGGGAAAATAAGCTGCGAGAGCGTCCCCACCCAAGGGGGCGTGGCCGTACCCACATTTGTGGGTATTAGATCACCCCACACTGTCGCGCCATGGGCGACTGTCGGACCCAAGAAAAAGCTTGACTAGCGAGGCCCCTGGGAATAATATAAATCTACTACGGAGCTTGTTTCTTTTAGCGTTCCGGGCGCTAGAGTGCCCGGATGGGGTCTTGAATTTCGAAGAGGGAGTGCTCTTCCGTAGGCGCTCCTGTGTTCGGAGAGGAACCATGCAAAGAAAGCACAACTCTCTCATTTCACTTGCCGTGCTGTTAGTCGCGGTGGCAACCCTGTTCAGCGGCGCTGCTCTCGGCCAGCAACTCACCGCCACGCTCGGCGGCACGGCATACGACCAAGCGGGGGGAATCGTCCCCAACGCAAAAGTCGAAATCGTCAACGAAGCCAGCGGCGACGTCCGCCGCTCGGTCACAAACTCGTCGGGGTACTTCTCGGTAACGGCTCTGCCACCTGGAATCTATTCCGTCATGGTCAGCGCGTCGGGTTTCACCAGATGGCAGCAGCAGGGAATCGCCCTCAACCAAGGCGACACACGAACATTGCCCAACATCTCCCTGAAGGTTGGGTCGCTTACGGAACAGATCGAAGTCGTCTCGAGCGCTGAGGCGATTGCCCCGCAGGACACCGGCGAAGTCAGCCAAACCCTTAACCGGGAGATGGTTCACGAGCTGGGGATGGTGGGCCGCGACGCCGGCGAGCTGATCAAGATCATGCCGGGCATGGCTTTCGCCAACGGCCTGCAGCAGGGGTCTAGTTTCAACGACAAATCCGTCAGCAGCAACACGGGCCCGGTAGGCGCCTATTCCTCCAATGGCACGCAGCCTAACGGCGCCATGTCCTACATGCTGGATGGCGCGAACCTGCTGGATCCCGGAAACGTGGGCACGCAGATCGCGAACGTCAACCAGGACATGACCTCCGAAGTCAAAGTCCTGATGTCGTCCTATAGCGCCGAGTTCGCCAAGGGGCCGGTGGTGTTTCAGGCCTTTGGAAAGAGCGGCGGCAAGGACTTCCACGGTGAAGCTTACGGCTACTTCCGCAACGGCGTCCTGGATTCTCTGGATTCCGCCAATAAGGCCGTGGGAGCGACCAGAGCCACTCTGCCGACCGAACACTATTACTACTACGGCGGCAACGTTGGCGGCCCGGTTCTGCTGCCCTTCCTGCACTTCAACCGCAACCGGAACAAGTTGTTCTTCTGGTTCGGCTATGAGTACATGAACCAGGTGCCGGTCGGTTTCACCAACAGGTATTTCGTTCCGACGCCGGACATGCTGGGTGGCAATTTCGCGGACGCGACCCTGGCGCCGTTTCTGGCTAGCGGTTGGTCCGGCGCCACAAACAGCCTCTGCCCTGCGAGCTCAAATTGGACCACTACTTGCGCCGCCGGTGGATCTACTCCTCTGCCGGCCCCGGGTGGGATCATTCCGAAGAGCCAAATCGATCCCAACGGCCTGATCCTGCTGGGCCTTCTGCCGAAGCCCAACATGAATCCGGCTACCAACAACGGCTTCAACTACAACTTCATCGAGCCGGGAACCGGCTTCCTTACGGCGACGAATCGTTGGGAGCAGAGCGAAAAGGTCGACTATGCCATCAACGACAGCACCAAGCTGACGGTATCGTACACCTACCAGAAGGAAGCGGACCTGCACCCGATCGCGACCTGGTGGGCGCCCAGCTCTGCGGTTCCGTATCCCTCGGCCATGCCGGCCAATACTCCCTCCAAGGTCATCATGGGCAACTTCACCCATGTGTTCAGCCCCACGCTGGTCAACGAGGTCGTCGTAACCTACGCGCGTTACGCCAACATGCTGACGCTCGGCGACCCCAAGGCGGTCGATCCGACCGCGCTCGGGATGACCACCAAGGGACTGTTCGGAGTCAACGAGAAGCAGATCCCGAACACGCTGAGTTGGAGTGGCCCCATGGCGGAGTTCATGCCCCAGACGGACTTCTACGCTTCCGGAGCTAACATGTTTGGCGCCGTGAAGTCGGACCCGGCGGTCTACGACAACCTCACCAAGGTGTGGGGAACGCACAGCCTGAAGTTCGGCTTCTACTGGGACCAGAACCAGAACTCCCAGTCCATGGGCCCCCAACCCACCCAGGGACAGTTCGACTTTGAAACCTATGGGGGCGCCAGCTCGGGCAACGTATATGCGGACCAACTGACCGGCCGGGTCGCTGGGTACACGCAAGGCAATGTCGGTCCTATGCTCGTGAACGAATACCATCAGACTTCCTTCTATGCGCAGGATTCCTGGAAGGCCTCGAAACGGCTGACCATCAACTTCGGTATCCGTTTCGATCGCGTGGGCCAGTACTACGATCCCACCGGCCCGGGTTACTGGGTGTGGAATCAGGCAGCGTACATCAACCAGCCTTACGTCAGTCAGGCGGCCACTCCCAACCTGTTCAATACCGGACTGCAGAATCACAAGTCCAATTCGTCCATTCCGGTTTCCGGGAATGTTACGCCATGGGCATATCCGCTTCCCAGGCTGGGCGTAGCTTACGACCTGTTCGGCAACGGAAGAACCGTGCTGCGCGGCGGCTTCGCCATATTCAAGTATCAGTCCGGCGTCAACGCTCCCTCATCCGCGGACACTGCCGCGGGCGGCGCGTTTGTGTATAACAGCCCCGCTTTCGTCGGCCTGGCGAATGTCTCGAACCTGACCGGCCTTCCCACCGGCCAGGGCGCGCTCAACGGCGGGAACCCCGCCGCTATGATGATGGGCGACGACAAGATGCCGTCCACCGCCGACTGGAACTTCACCATTTCGCAGCAGGCTCCGTGGCATTCCCTCTTGGAAGTTTCCTACGTCGGGAACCATAGCTACGACATGCTGTTGTACAATAACGGCAATGCCGTCGGTTTGAACAACCCCAACGCCGTTGCCCCGGGCACGTATTTCAAGCCCGATCCGAAGGACGGAGTGATCCACTGCATCCAGGGCGTCCAGTGCACCGGCTTGACCCAAAACGACTACTTCCCGCTGGTCAATTACCAGAACATCAACATTGAAGGTCACGGAAGTTACGCCAACTACAACTCCCTCCAGGTCTCCTGGAACAAGACCGCGGGGCCGGCCGTGTTCATGACCAATTACACCTTCGGCAAGGTGCTCGGAGTCCGCGACGGCTACAGCGGCAACGGAGCTGCGGCTGGGACCCCCATGGCCAACCCCTTCGACATTCGCTCCAATTACGGCGTTGTGGGCTACGATCACACTCACATTTTGAACCTCGCTTACGTCTTCCACTTGCCCAAGCCCGTTCATGGCAATCCGTTCCTGGCAGGGGTGGTCAACGGATGGGAACTCTCCGGTTATACGACGTTTCAGAGTGGCGCGCCGATTCAGCCGAATACGCAGGAAAGCATGAACGTCACCTGGCCGAACAACGTGAGCAACAGCGTCTACCTCGGCACCAATAACCAAACGCTGGTGCCGATGATTACCTGCGATCCGCGCAAGGGGCTGGCGTCGGGCCAGCTCTTTAACCCGGCCTGCTTCGCGCCGCCGGCGGCCGGTAAGCAGGGCGACATTATCTGGCCGTACATCAAGGGACCTGGGTACTTCAACAGCGACCTGACTTTGATGAAGAACTTCAAGATCAGGGAGAGCAAGAGCGTTCAGTTCCGCGTTCATGCCAACAACTTCCTGAACCATGCCAACCCGCAGTTCAACACCAACGGCGCGCAGGACCTCAACCTCCACTTCAACCTTCCTTCGACCGGTGGTTATAGCGCGACCAACGTGAATACCCAGACGACCGGATTCGTGAGGTACACGACCGGCATGCGCATCATCGAATTTGCAGTCAAGTTCTACTTCTGAGGCCTGCCTCAGAGGTACGTGGTAAGCTGAAGAGGGGTGGCAAGAGCCGCCCCTCTTTTTTTATGACGAAACTCGTTGGCGCCCTCGCGACCCTGCCGTTGCTGGCCGGCGCATTCGTTTTCTTTTCGGCCCGGGCCAGTTCTCCGAGTCCCATCCGGTTCACCTACCAGCCCATTCCGTTTCAACTCGAAAGCGACGAGACCCCGGCTCGCAACGCGCCCGAGACCATGGCCGGCGGAGTGGCGATCTTCGATTACAACCGGGACGGCCGGCCGGATATCTTTTTCACGAATGGCGCCAATATCGCCACCCTTAAGAAGGACTCGCCGAAGTACCGCAATCGCCTCTTCCGGAACGACGGCAACGGGGTGTTCACCGATGTCACCGATGCGGCCGGGCTGGCGGGTACGGGCTACGATGTTGGAGCCGTGGCCGGCGATTACGACAATGACGGTTATCCGGACCTTTTTGTCGCCGGCGTCTACCGCAATACTCTTTATCACAACAATGGCGACGGCACCTTTACGGACGTCACCGCCAAGGCCGGTCTGGACCGCGGCAAGGATCCGGAATTCGGCCCGCTCTGGGCCATTAGCGGCGCCTGGGTCGACGTCAACAGCGACGGCTTGCTGGACCTGTTTGTCCTGAACTATCTCCAATGGCGGTACAGCGACCAGCCCATGTGCACCTTCCTGGGGACCCCCGATTACTGCCATCCCCGTTATTACAAGGGCCAGCCCAATTCGCTGTTCCTGAACAAGGGCGGCGGCACGTTTCAGGATGTTTCCGCCGAATGGGGGATCCGGCAGCACGTCGGCAAGGGCATGGGCGTGGGCGTCGCGGATTACGACCTGGACGGCCGTCCAGACCTGTTTGTCACCAACGATGCGTACTATAACTCGCTCTTCCACAACCTCGGCGGCAAGTTCGAAGAGGTGGCCATGGCCGCGGGCGTGGCTCTCCCCGAGGACGGGAACTTCGTCTCGGGAATGGGGGTGGACTTTCGCGACGTCAACAACGACGGATTCCCGGACATCGCCTTCATCGCTCTCAACAACCAGACTTTCCCCCTATTCCTGAACACTGGCAAGAAGTCGTTTCGGGAAGTGACGGCCGAGAGCGGAATGCGCTCTCTGAGCATCAACAAGGCCGGTTTCGGCCCCGGATTGTTCGATTTCGACAACGACGGCTGGAAGGACCTTTTCGTCACCCGTGGCCACGTGGGGGCTCTTCCGCAGCCGGGCCAGGGCGTTGAGCAGCACAACACCGTGTTTCACAACCTGGGCGCCAGCGGGAAGTGGGAGGCCCTAACCGAGGAGGCGGGGCTGGACGCCACCCCACTGGCACGGCATCGAGGCTGCGCCTTCGGCGATCTGGACGGTGACGGGAGAATCGACGTCGTGACCTCCGCGCTCGCCCATCCCGCTGAGATCTGGATGAACCGCAGCCCGGGCGCTGGACACTGGCTCGACATCGCCCTGGAAGGGACCCGGAGCAACCGGGACGGCATGGGAGCTCGCATCAAAGTGGTCACCAAGAGCGTCGGCGCTCAGTACAACCACATGACCGCCAGCGTCGGTTATGCTTCCTCCAGTTTGGGACCCGTCCATTTCGGACTGGGCCCGGACAAGCGCGCGGATCTGGTCGAAATCACCTGGCCCTCCGGCACGCTGCAATCGCTGCGCGACGTGGATGGCGATCGGGTGCTGAAGGTCAAAGAGCCGGAGCGTTAGACTGTAATAGTAATGTCCATCCACTGTACTGGGCCACAGAGGCGCCTCGCCATCCTGCTGGTGCTCTCTGCCGGAGCCTTTGGCCAGGCGCCGGAACAGAACCGCTTTCAGACCTCAGTCCGCGAGGTAGTGGTGGACGTGGTGGTGCACGACTCGCACGGCAAGCTCGTCAAGAAGCTCAACTCCAAGGACGTGGCGCTTTACGAAGACGGTGTCCGGCGGGAGATCCGTTCCTGGCGGCTGGTGAGCGGGCAGGAGGTTCGGCGGGGGGAGGCTGCGCAGGCCGAGGCGGCGGGCGGCAAAGGCCCGCGCCCTGCTGCCGCAAGCGCGCCCAGCCTGGTCCAAACCATCAACCTGATCTCCCTCATATTTCACGACATTGGTCCGGAGACCCGCAGACAGGCCTTCCAGGCGGCCCACGACTTTCTCGACAACGAACTGCGTCCCAACACCATCATTGGCGTTTTCTCCCTCGACGATCGCGGGGTCCATCCTACGGCCAGGTTCACCACCAACCGCGCCGCCTTGCTCCAGGCCATCCAGCAGGCGTCGGCTGGCCACACTCCCAGCCTGAGCAGCTCTCGGGAGCTGTTCAGCGCCCTGGGCCTGGAGCGGAACCTCGCCATTCAGCCGCCTCCGCTTCCGGCGCAGGCCGGCGCATCGCCGCCGAACACCACCATCGTTCTCAACTCCCCCGACTTAGCCATTGCCGGCGCGTCCCTGGACTCCTCGTCCGCCGTGGGCGACGAAGCTTCGGCGGTGGGTTTGAATCCGCTGGGAAGAAACGGGATCCACGAGGCGCGGGTGGTGGCCACGCGCGAGTTGCACGCCTTCAACTGGCTGGTGGATCAACTGCGCCAGATGCCTTTCCGCAAGACCGTGGTCCTGTTCAGCCCTGGAATCACTCGCCCGCCCGACCAGATCGATTTCTGGAAGGCGATGCTCGCCAAGGCCAACGCCGCTGGCATCAACTTCTACGCGCTGGAGGTCAACGGCGTGTCGCAGGCGTCTCCGATGCTTGGCGCCATCGCCGGACTGCAGCGGACCGCCCAGCTCAGCGCCAGCCAGGGCAAGCCCGCGAGGGACCTCGGGGAGATGGCGGACCGCTCCGAGCAATCCAATATATCCGAGAACGCTATCGTGACGGCTAACACTCACGCTACACTGGTCGATCTGACGGAGGAGACTGGCGGCTTTCTCATCACCGACAGCAGCAAACGGATGCTGACCCGCATCATGAATGACGCGGAGACCCGTTACGAACTTACTTACAGTCCCGCCTGGGAGACCTACGACGGCCGCTTTCACAAAATCGAGGTGAAGCCGGCTCGGGAGGGTCTGACCGTGGAGGCGCGCAGTGGGTACTACGCTGTGCCGGCGAGGGCCGATGGCAGTCCCCTCACTCCCGAGGAAATGGCGGGCCTCCGGGCTCTCAATACGACGCCGCTGCCGCACGAGTTCGACTACCGCGCGCAGGCGCTGCATTTCCGCGCCCCGGATGGCCCGTCCGAGCTTGTGCTCGCTTTCGAGATCCCCATCGCCAGCCTGGCGGCCACCCCGGAACCGGCCGAAAAGAAACACCGACTGCATGCCTCGCTTCTAGCCCTCGTCAAGGACTCGAGCGGCCAGATTGTGCAGCAGGTCAGCGCTGACTCGCCCCTGGAAATGCCGGATTGGGAACCCCGATCGGCGCGGACCGGCAGGCTCACCTTCGATCGCTCGGTGGCGCTGCCTGCGGGGCATTACACCGTCCAGACCGCCGTGGTCGACTGGGAATCCGGCCGGGTAAGCGCGAATACGGCCGAGATCGATTGCGCCAGCCAGAAGGGACCCGAACTGAGCAGCATCGCACTGGTCCGCCGGGTCGAAGATGTAAAGGGCCCGGCTGGCGCCAATCCCATGGAGTACCAGGGCAAGCACATCGTGCCGGCTCTTTTCACCACCCTCGACGGGGGCGCCAACCCTTCCCTCTTCTTCCGCGTCTACCCGGACCGCTCCAGCACTGGCAAGGTGCGTCTTCGGGCGCAGTTTCTCCTCGATGGACGCCTCCTGGCGGACCAGGACTCCGACCTCCCGGCGCCTGACGATTCCGGCAGCATTCCGGTCCTGATTCAGCTTCCGGCCAGGACCGGCGGCAATGAGCTGAAGCTCACGGTTCTCCAGGGCGGCGCTTCTTCCGGGCAGAACATCCAGTACACGATAGCGGCACAGTAGGAAGACGGGCTAGCGGCAATGCTGTTCACTTACCACAGAGGCTGCCATTGGCACGGATTTGTAGGGCGGTCCCCCTGGACCGCGCCGGACCTTATGGTCCGGCCTCTGCCCGCAGCCTGGGAGGGCCGACGAGGACGTC
>Ga0187850_10000392_pt1 | contig 57772 bp, 48 predicted proteins | sample June2016WEW_4_15_FD_132436 | JGI IMG/M metagenome (GOLD analysis project Ga0187850, IMG submission 132436) | Peatland microbial communities from SPRUCE experiment site at the Marcell Experimental Forest, Minnesota, USA - June2016WEW_4_150 | ecosystem: Environmental > Terrestrial > Soil >...
AACGGTCCATGAGTAATTAAGGAAGGCAATCAAGAAGAGGCGTCTGCGAGTGCAGACGGAACAAAGGCCAGGTGGGGCCAAATGAGAGCATCAAAAGGGGCCAAATCAGGTTGACAAACGCAGGGGTCCCATTCCAAGTCGACGCAGTTGGGCAAGGCCGAGATGGCAACGGGGGCGGGGGCGGCCGGCGAGGGGGGATGCGGTCCAGCGGCCCCAGATCGACACGCGCGATACTGTTGCCCGAGGGCGTGCCCCAGGCGCCCAAGCCCCGGGCGGGAGGGCGCCGTGCGGCACGGGGGCGTACACGGGGCGCCGCGGATCGGCGGGTGTGCCGCTGCCGCCGATCGGCACCACGGCCACGGCTCTCTCGTAAGTGTTCCGCGGATCCACCTTGTGCTGGGCCCATAACGGCGGAACCCCGACGATTAGAAGACAAAGCAAGACAATGCCAGGCTGTTTCACGCGTATCCTCCGTCAACTGCAAAGAACCATTCTGCATATCTAGTGTTATTCGACGCCAAAGCGTTACACACATGAGCGGAACTGAATCCGAGACTCCCGGGCCGTTGCCACGGCGGGAACCGTTGTGCTCTACTTGGTGTTACCGATGAATGGCGAAATGGGGAGTGTGCGCGAGGGGGAGCCGTCCGCGGGGTCCTGGAAGGCTCTTCCGTGGGCCGCGATGGTATGGTTCGCCGCGCTGCTGGTGGCCTGCTACGCGCCGGTGCTGGCGCGGCTGGTCCGGCAGTGGGCGACCGACGGAGACATGGGGCACGGGTTCTTCGTGCCGGTGGTGGCCGGCTACATTGCCTGGCAGCGGCGGGATGAGCTTCTGTCCGCGGAGGTGAGCCCGAGTTGGTGGGGTCTGGCGGTGCTGGCGTGGGGGGCGTTGCAGCTCTACTTCGCCACCGTGGGCGCGGAGCTGTTCCTGGCGCGGACGGCGTTTATCGTCTCGGTGGCGGGCATGATTCTGCTGTTGGGCGGGGTTCGCATCCTGCGGATCCTGGCGTTTCCCCTGTTCCTGCTGCTGTTCATGGTCCCGATTCCGGCCATCATTTACAACCAGGTGACCTTCAAGTTCCAGTTGATTGCCAGCCGGCTGGCGGAAGGTGCGCTGGCGCTGCTGGGCGTGCCGGTGCTGCGCGAGGGGAACATCCTCGAGCTGGCCAGCCAGAAGCTCTCGGTGGTGGAGGCGTGCAGCGGCATCCGCTCCCTGCTCACGCTGTCCTTTCTTTCGCTGGTCTACGCCTACTTCTTCGACAAGAAGGTGTGGATGCGGTTCGTGCTGCTGGCGGCGACCGTGCCCATCGCCATCGTCGCCAATGCCAGCCGCGTGACCGTCTCGGGCCTGTTGAGCGAAGTCAATCCCCACCTGGCCGAGGGAATGTTCCATGCCGCCTCGGGTTGGCTGATCTTCATGGTCGCGCTGGCGATCCTGATCGCGGTGCACCTGCTGATCAACTGGGTTTACAGGCTATTCCATGCCGCTAAATAGGACCGGATTTTCCTTCCTCGGAAGTAAGTATGCGCGGATCGCCACGCTGTTCGTGATTGCGCAAGTCGTCGGCCTGTACGCCGTCTCGCGCCGCGAGAAAGTGCCCCTGGCACGGCCGCTGTCGGAATTCCCGGCGGCCATCCAGGGCTGGAAGATGGTGGATGAGAGCGGAGTGGACCAGGAGACCCTCGAGGTGCTGCGGGCCGACGACGTACTCTCGCGCACGTATTACGATGCGGCGTCGAATCGCTGGGCCCACCTGTTCGTGGCCTATTTCCAGTCGCAGCGCACCGGGCAGGCGCCGCACTCCCCCAAGAACTGCCTGCCGGGCTCCGGATGGGTGCCCTCGGAGTCCGGGATCGTCTCGATGAGGGTGCCGGGGGCGGCGGCGCCGATCGAGGTCAACCGCTATGTGGTGGCGAAGGGCGAGGACCGGAGCGTGGTTCTGTACTGGTATCAGACGCGGGACCGGGTGATCGCCAGCGAGTACCGCGCGCGGATCTACATGGTGGCCGACGCGATCCGCTACAACCGCACCGACACGGCGCTGGTTCGAGTGGTGGTGCCGGTCCAGGGGAACCAGGTCGAGGAGGCGGTGAAAACCGCGCAGGACTTCGTGGCGGCCTTCTTCGCGCGCCTGCGTCAGCACCTGCCCTCCTGAGGGTCTGGTCCTCCGAACGGATCGCTGAAGTAATCGCTTTGCGGCGCGGAAAAAGTGTCATAATCGCTAATCGGGCGTGCCGGATCCCTCCGCGGGGGGAGGCCTGCGCGCTCTGCGGATAGGACCATGAACCTGGAGGATGTCGCCAAGAAGGCCAGAGTATCCACGGCCACGGTTTCCCGGGTGTTGAACGACGTCGGGCTGGTGAAGACCAGCACCCGCGCCCGAGTGCTCAAGGCCGTCAAGGAGCTGAACTACCACCCCAACCTGCATGCCCGCACGCTGGCCGGCGGCAAGAACCGCACGCTGGGCATGGTGGTTTCCAACCTTGAGAATCCCTTCTTCCTGGACATCTTCCGCGCGCTGGAGGCGGAGGCGCACCGTTACGGCTACGAGGTCCTGGTCGCCAACACCGACTACCGGCCCCAGCGCCTGCTCTCCAGCGTCCACACCATGATGGGGCGGCGGCCGGCGGGACTCGCGGTGGTAGTCTCGGAGATGGAGACCTCGCTCATCCGCGAGCTGGCCCAGGCGGGTCTGCCCATCGTGTTCTACGATGTGGGCATCTCCAGCCCCAACATCACCAACATCCGCGTGAACTACGGGAAAGGCATGCAGCGGATGGTGGAGTACCTGTACGACCTCGGGCACCGGCGCATGGCCTTCGTGGGTCACCACACCAGCCTGGGGCCGCTCAGCGTCCGCAAGAAGGCATTCGTCGACATGATGGCGAATTCCTCCGCCAGCGTCGAATTCACCACCATCGCGGACATAGACGGCCCGGTGGGAGGGCGGCAGGCGGTGCGCCGGCTGCTGGCCTTGAAATTTGCGCCGACCGCTATCCTGTGCGTGAACGACTTCATGGCCATCGGCGTGCTCCGCGAACTGCGGGACCAGGGCTTGTCGGTCCCGGGCGACGTTTCGGTCACGGGCTTCGATGACATTCGGCTGGCCGAGTTCACCATCCCGGCCCTGACCACCGCGCACATTCCACGGGAGAGGATCGGTACGCTGATTTACGAGGCCCTGGTGCCGGAACCGGGCCGCTCGGCCGAGACGGGCCAGGAGATCCTCATCGAGCCGGCGCTCGTCGTGCGCGAGTCCACCGGCCCCTGCCGGACGGGATAGGCCTTCGGATGGACGGGCCAGGACAAGGTTGGAGCCTTATCCTACGGGAGGGTGGGAAATTCCCGCCCCTACGTTAGTAGCGGGTAGCATTCGATAACTGGTGCGCCTGATGCAGCCGGCCAACGACCCCCATCGAGAATACACGCGCCGCTTGCAGGAGCGCCGGGCGGTATCCGCGCTCCTCGATCGGCGCCACATCGCGTTCGGGAACGCCAAAGTGGCGCTCTTCGCGCTGCTGGTCCTTATGGGCTGGATCGCATTCACCTATCACCGCTTCTCGGCCTGGTGGCTGCCGGCTCCTGGCGCCGCGCTGGCCGCGCTGATGATTACGCATGAGCGCCTGATCCGGCAGCGGCGGGCCGCCCGCCGTGCCTGCGCCTTCTACGAGAAGGGGCTGGCGCGGATCGAGGACCGCTGGGCCGGCGCCGGCGAGTCTGGCGAGCGCTTCGACGATCCCGCGCATCCTTACGCGGAGGATCTGGACCTGTTTGGCAAAGGCTCTCTGTTCGAGCTGCTATGCACCACGCGGCTGCGCACCGGCGAGGATACTCTGGCCCGCTTCCTGCTCGAGCCGGCCGCGCCGGACGTGGTGCGCGCACGCCAGGAGGCGGTCGCGGAGCTGCGCCCCCGCCTGGACCTGCGCGAGGAGATGGACCTGCTGGGCGAGGACCTGCGGTCGGGGATCAACCCACGGGCGCTGGCCGCCTGGGCCGAGCAACCACTGACGCTGGATTGGCGCGCCGCGCGCGCGGCCGCGGCCGCGCTGGCGCTGGCCGCGCTGGCGGCGCTGGCGGCCTGGGCCGTGTTCGGTGTGGTGGAGTTCTTCCTGGGGGTCGCGGTGCTGGAAGCGGTGTTCTTTCTGCGCCTCCGCGCCCGCGTCGTCAGCGTGGCCGAACTGGTCGGCGAGCCCGCGTATGGAATCGCGCTGCTGGCCGCGGTCCTGGGCCGGCTCGAGCGCGAACGCTTCGTCAGCCCGCGGCTGGCGGAACTGCGGAAAGCGCTCGATACCGAGGCGGTGCCCCCTTCGCTGGCCATCGCCCGGCTGGACCGGCTGATCGACCTGCTGCACTCGCGCGACAACGTGGCCGTGCGGATCATCGGCCCGCCCCTGCTGTGGACCACGCAGGTGGCCTTCGCCATCGAGGCCTGGCGCAAGAAGTACGGGCGCTCGGTGCGGCGCTGGCTGGCCGCGGTGGGCGAGATCGAGACGCTCTCCGGGTTCGGCAGCTACGCCTATGAGCACCCGGCCGATCCCTTTCCCGAGTTCGTCGAAGGCGAGGCCTGTTTCGAGGGCGAGGACCTGGGCCATCCACTGCTCCCCGAGAGCCGCTCGGTGCGCAATGACATCCGGCTTTCGAGCCAGCTCTGCGTGCAGGTGGTGAGCGGGTCGAACATGTCCGGCAAGAGCACCCTGCTCCGCACCGTGGGGGTGAACGCGGTGCTGGCCCTGGCCGGCGCCCCAGTGCGCGCGCGGCGTCTTCGTCTGACGCCGCTGACCCTGGGCGCTTCGATCCGGACGCTGGATTCGCTCCAGGGCGGGACCTCCCGCTTCTATACCGAGATCAAGCGCCTGCGCCAGTTGGTCGATCTCACCAAGGGTCCCCGGCCGCTGTTGTTCCTTCTCGACGAGCTGCTCCACGGAACCAACTCGCACGACCGGCGAACCGGGGCCGAGGCGGTCATCCGCACCCTGGTCCAGCGCCGCGCCATCGGCCTGCTCACCACGCACGACCTGGCGCTGGCCCAGATCGTCGACCTGCTCGCTCCCCGGGCCGCCAACGTGCATTTCGAGGATCACCTCGAGGACGGCAAGATCACCTTCGACTACCGTCTCCGTCCCGGCCTGGTGCGCAAGAGCAATGCGCTGGAGCTGATGCGCTCGGTGGGACTCGACGTGTGACGGCCGGCCGGCGCGAAATCCGGCATGTAGTTCTTATAATCTAACCGATTAGGTTGAAAGGTCCGGCGCTTTATCCGGGAAGTATTCCGGCTTGAGTAAGTTCTCGAGGGCCCGCCGGATGGCTTGGGGACGGGGCCCCGGCCCCGGCCGCCCGCCGCGGGGACAGTTACAGACGCGGGAAGGCGGCGTGAATAAGTCTCCGGACGCTTTTCATAATCTAAGCGATTAGCAACTGGATTCTTCCGCTCGCTAACCGATTAGTTAGAAGAAACTGGACGTTTGTCGGGAATTCGGTTACAATTACTCCAGACTCGTATCGGAAAGTCTCGCTGTGGTTGGGGGTCTCCGAGAAAGGCGGGGGGCGCTGCCTGCCAGACCAGTGATGAGCACGCGCATGCGCCCCGTCCCGCTTGCCGCCCCCACCATCCCTCCGCCGGCTGGACCGCGCGCCGCCGCGGCCCCCAGGGAGTGAGCCCGCCGTCTTGGTACCGGCAGTACTTTCCAGATCAATTTGCGCCCATGTTATTGCGCCAGCCGCGGTCACCCGCTATACTACTGCCGTTTCCAATGCTCGACCTGGCGGAACCTGCGCAGTTCGACGCGGACTACCTGCGACGCCTGAAAGAGGGTGACCCCGGGACCCAGAGGCACTTCAGCGAGTATTTCGACCTCCTGCTCCAGGTCAAGCTGGCCAAAGGGGTGCGCTCCTGGCAGATGCTCCAGGATGTCCGCCAGGAGACGCTGCTGCGCGTGCTGGAGGCCGTGCGGGAGGATCGGATCAACCAGCCGGAGGGCCTCGGCGCCTTCGTGTGCGCCACCGCGAACCATGTCCTGTGGGAGCACCGGCGGGCTGAGGACCGGGCGCGCCGTGAGCGCGGCGAGAAAGAGCCCGAACCCATCGACGAGCGCATGCAGATCGAGCGCGAGTTGGTCAGCCAGGAGAGCAAACGCCTGGTCGAGAACGTGCTCTCGCATCTTTCCCCCAAGGACCGGAAGGTGCTGCGGCTGGTGCTTCTGGAAGAGCGCGACAAGAGCGAGGTGTGCCGCGAGATGGGGGTCGCGCCCGACTACCTGCGCGTGGTGCTGTATCGGGCCAAACAGCGATTCCGGGAGAGATTCAGCCGGAGCAGGTCGAAAGCGACAGGTAGGTGAAACGGATTTGAAGTGAGATTCACTCTATATATGGGCGGCGTGAGATGAACCACAAGGAGGCGGTCGGGCGGCTGGCAGCGGAGAGGTACCTGCTCGACGAGTTGTCGCCGCCCGAGCGGGAGGAGTTCGAGGAGCACTTCTTCGGTTGCGCCGAATGCGCCGCGGAGGTGGAGGCCGGCGCCGTTTTCGCCGCCAACGCCCGCGCGGTGTTCTCGGAGGAGGCCGGCCGCCACGCCCCCACCCACCACCGGTGGCTGGAATGGCGGCGGCCGGCCTATGTCTTCACCCTCGTGGGCGCCCTGTTGTTCCTGATCGCCTACGAAGAACTGTTGCGGATTCCGAGGTTCCGGAGGGAGTTGGCCCAGGCCACCGCGCCGCGGGCCTATCCGGCATTCTTCTTGCAGCCATTGGCACGGGGCGGTGAACAGGTGCTCGAGGTTCCGAAAACCGCCCCGTTCGTGGGTCTTTCGCTCGACGTTCCGCCGGGCAGCGCTTATCGCAGCTTTGAGTGCGACCTGCGCGGGGGAGGCCGGCTCTCGATTGCAGTCCCCGCGCCCGCTTCGCCCGGAGCGTCGCTCAACATTCTCATCCCGGTGTCCCGTCTCCAGCCGGGTCCGTACGTCCTGATCCTGCGAGGCCGAAACGACGGCTCGAATGCCGGGGAGTTGAGCCGTTTCGACTTCACCATCCGACTGAACTGAGGTGCGATTATGCCGCGATTCATTTACCGAGCGACTGGTGTCGCTGTGGCCGGGCGGATTACCCGGCCGATCGACCGCCAACTGGAACCGCGAGGCGTCTGTGTGCTTCCGGCCAGCGGCGGAACCTTTTCCTCCCGCGACGGAGCCTTCAGCCTCTCCGATCCAGCCTCCGGCGAGTTTCTGCTCTCCTATGACTCGGCCGAAACCTCGATCCAGGGGTACGAGAGCGCCGCGGGGATCCATACCACCGTGATCGTGTCCACGGTGCGGAACATCGACGTGGGCCACGTCCTCCGAGCCGATGAGGTCACGGCCAACCTGACTTTGAACTACGATCTCCAGACCCACCGCGTGACCATCGGCACCGAGGGCAGCAGGTTCGTCAACCTCACCATCGGCGGCGTGGTCTTCGACGTGCCCCTGGACCACGCGCTCGGCCGCGAGGCCGCCGATTACGAGACCTTCCGGAAGAACTATCCCGGACGCCGCGAGAGCGGGGGCAGGATCCACTACGCCCTGGGGCGGCATCCGCGGTTGAAGTTCGACGAATCCGGCAACGGCTACCACCACCAGCCGGGCTTCGGCCGGGTATACTTCGGGGAGTGGAGCGCCGCGCCGTATACCCAGAGCATCACCATGCTGCGGCTGCGGCTGGGCAGCCCGCAGGAAGGGGACGTGGGGTTGGGAAGCGGCGATGGGAACGGGACTCCACCTCCCGAGGGAGGCAACAACCACTAACGGTCGCACGGGCCCTGCTGCCGCTCGCGCTTCTGCTCGCGGGATGCGGCGGGGCTCGCTTGTCTCCGGACTCCCTCTATCAAGAGGTGCGCTCTGAGATTCGCCGGGGGAATCTCGATCACGCGCTGACCCAAGCCGACCGCGGTTACCGGGAGTGGCGCCATCGGCCCGATTCGAGACCCTGTTGGCAGTTCCGGACGGCCAAGGCCGAGGTCCTTCTGGCACAGGGGAAAGCCAGGGACGCTCTCCTGTTGCTGGAGGGCAGTATGCCCGCCGGGCCCGCTTTCCGCGAATTGGCGGTGCGCCAGTTGATGGATCGGGCCTCCGCCAGATCCCGGCTGGGGGAGTTCAGCCAGGCCGAGCGGCTGCTGGAGCAGGCGACCGCCATGGCTCCCCAGGCTGGGTCCCCGACCCTCGAAGCGGAACTCGACCTCCGGACGGGGACCGTGCTGAGCCTCTCCGGCGATTCCGCCGGGGCCGAGCGGCACTATCGCAAGACTCTGGAGTTTGCGCTGGCCCAGCGGGACTTGTATCTCCAGAGCAGCGCGTTGGGGGGCCTGGGATTCAATCTGCTGAAGAGCTCGCGCTTCGATGAGGCGCTCCCCTGGTTCGAAGCGGCGCTCCCGCTGGCCGAAAAGGCCGGCGCCCGGGCTTCCGTCGCCAACACGCTGGGCAGTCTTGGGCGTTGCTACTATGGGCTGGGCGATTTCGAAAAGGCCGATCCATTGCTCTCCCGCGGCGCCGACCTGTTCGGTGAGATCGGGGATGTGTACCGCCGACAGAACCTGCTCGCGGCGCTGGGCGACCAGGCCTTCTACGGTCGTGGCGACCTCCACAAGGCCACTGCCTACTACCGCCAGGCGCTCGAGTCGGCGCGCAAAATCGAAGAGCCGGTCTCGACGGCTCGGTGTCTGGAACGCATGACCGAGGTGGCTCTTGCTTCCGGAGACCTGGTCTCCGCCGAAAAGCACAACCGGGAGGCGCTGGCCTTGAGCCGGCAAATCGGGGTTCGCAACCTGGAGCTGTGGGCGCTGTTCGCACAGGCGCAGATTCAGTCGGCGAAACGGGAGTTCGCCGGAGCGCAACGGGGTTTTCGAGAAGTCATCGCCGCGGCCTCCGATCTCGAGGACCGCCAGGCCGTCTGGGAGGCCCACACCGAACTCGGCAACCTCTACGCTCAGACCCGGCGCTGGGGCGAGGCGGACCTCGAGTTCCAGGCCGCGCTCTCAACGCTCGAGCGGACGCGCGCCAGGCTCGCGCGGGACGAGTGGAAGCTCAGCTTCCATTCCAGCGCCAAGAAGTTCTTCCAGAGCTACGTGGATTTCTTGATGGCCCAGGGGCGGAGCGAGCGCGCGCTCGAGGTGGTGGAGTCGTCTCGTGCCAGGATGCTCGCCCAGAAACTGGGGGTCCTGGAATCCACGTTGCGCCTGCCCGGCGCCTCGCACTTTCGGGAGATGGCCCGAGCGCTGGGCGCCACGCTGGTCTCGGTGTGGCTGGGACCGAGGAGGTCCTTCGCCTGGGTGGTGACGCCGGGGAAGGTCGAGTCCTTGGTCCTGCCCGGCGAGGCTGAGTTCACTACCGCGGTTCAGGCCTACCAAGGTGCGATCCAGAGCCTGCGCGATCCGCTTGAGACAGCCAACCCCGCCGGGCGCCGGCTGTCCGAGCTTCTGCTCACCCCGATGGCCCGATATGTCCCTCCCGGGACCAGGGTGATCCTGGCGCCGGATGGCGCGTTGCACGAGTTGAACTTGGAGGCGCTGCCCGCGATCTCGGGGAAGCCCCATTACTGGCTGGAAGATGTAACTTTGTTAATCGTACCCTCGCTCGCGCTGCTCGCTCCCGGGAGCCGCGCCAAGAGGACGGATTCGAATTCCCTCCTCCTGATCGGTGGCGCGATCCCTCCCGCGGCCGAGTTCGCTCCGCTCCCCGATGCCGACAGAGAGATGGAGAGCCTCCGGCGCAGGTTCCCGAGCCTCGTTCTGACCGGCGCCCAGGCCTACCCCGCCGCGTATCGGGAGGCGAATCCCGGCCGGTTCTCGTTCATACACTTCTCGGCGCATGCCACCGGAAATCGCGAGAACCCGCTCGAATCGGCGGTGATTCTGTCGAGGAAGGGCGAGGCCTACAAACTGTACGCTAGGGACGTGATTGGCCTGCCGCTGCGAGCCAGGCTGGTGACCATCTCCGCGTGCCGCAGCGCGGGCGCCAGAACTTACTCCGGCGAGGGGCTGGTCGGCTTTGCCTGGGCCTTCCTGGAAGCCGGAGCGCAGAACGTGATCGCCGGTCTCTGGGATGTCAACGACCGCTCGACCGCTGGCCTGATGGATCGTCTCTATGCCGGGATCGCCGCCGGACGCACCCCCGCCACGGCCCTCCGCGCCGCCAAACTCGATCTGCTCAAATCCACGGGGCCGTACCGCAAGCCCTACTACTGGGCGCCATTTCAGGTCTTCACCCGGGCGCCGGCCTTCTGAGGGCCTGTCCTGAGGCTTCTTTTCCTCCTTAGATTGGTGAAACGCTTGGCCCTCGGGTTTCACTAATATTACGGAATCTCCTTTGCGGACCCAAGTTGCGGCCCTCTGGCGCCGATCTCCTGCGGGGGAGGCCGGGCTGGCGCGAAGTTGCCGGGGTTTGGTCCACACCGGCAGCCGCAACTTGGGACTTTTTTGTAGGCATGCCCTCTCGAACGTTGCCTACGGTGCTGGTGCTTGAGCACGAGCCTCAAGTGCTGCGTGTGCTGGGGGATATCCTCGCCCGGGCCGGGTTCACCGTTCTTCCTGCCAGCAGCGGTGAGCGAGCGCTCCGGCTTTACGAGCAGCACCGCTCTGCGGTCGGCCTGCTGGTGATCGACGACCTGCCCCCCGAGATCGAGCAGCTCGCCAGACGGCACCCCGGGTTGAAGGTCCTGCGGCTGTCGGGCTTCGCGGAAGGACAGTTCGCCAACGACCTGCCGGTGCTTTCGAAGCCATTCACCCCCGCCGCGCTGGTAGAGGCGGTCCGCTCCGCGCTCAGCACGCCGGGCGCGCTTCCCTGAACGCCCTGGCAAGCCAGAAAGTTCCTCCCAGCGGTCCCGCCTGAAGTAAAATAGAGACCCGTGAACATCCTGAGGCGCTTGCGCAAGCTGGACGTCCTGCGCCTGGGCTTCGGCGGGATGATCGCTCTGCTGGTGTTCTCGGCCCTCGAGGCCTACCGGATCCAAGTCAGTGCGTCCCAGCATTCCGCGGAGATCCACCGCCGCTTCGCGCAGAAGGGCACGGCCCTGTCGCAGATCCGGCGGCTGCTGTTCCTGGGTTCCATTTACACCCGCGACGTGTTCCTGAGCTCGCGGCCCGACCGCGCGGCGGTCTTCAAGGCCCAGATCGAGAGAATCGAGGGCGAGGCCCTCAGCTCGCTTGGCGACCTCGAGCGGCTCACCGGCCCCGACCAATCCACCTCCGAACTGAGGCTGCACGTGCAGGGGTTCTGGTCCATTCTGAAGTCCGTTCTGGACTGGGCGGAAGGTGACAGCCCGGCCCGCGGCTTCGATTTCATCCAGCGCGAGGTGGTGCCGCGGCGCAACCTCGCCTCCGAGTTGCTGAACTCTTACACCGAGGCCAACCAGAGCGCCTTCGCCAACAGCCAGGCCGAGTTCGACGTGAACCGCCGGGCTGCCGCGGGCCGGCTGATGCTCACCCTCGGCCTGTCCCTGGTGCTGGGGCTGATGGTTGCGTGTTTCAGCCTCCTCCACGCGACGAACCTCGAGCGGCAGAGCGTGCGGCGGCTCGAGGAGGTCACCCGGGCGCGCAGGGATTTCCAGCACCTTTCGGCCCGGCTCGTCGAGAGCGAGGAGGCCGCCCGCAAGCACCTCTCCCGCGAACTGCACGACGAGATCGGCCAGACGCTGCACGCCCTGCGCATCGAGATCTCCCACGCCCAGGCCGCCTGGAGGGCGGGGGAGCCCGCCGCCGAGGCCCGCTTGGACCAGGCCCGCGCCTTGGCCGAGAGGACCGTCCAGACGGTCAGGAACATCTCCCTGCTGTTGCGGCCGCCGCTGCTGGACGACCTGGGACTCGGGCCGGCCCTGCAATGGCAGGCCGAGGAGTTCTCGCGCCGTTGTGGCATCCCCTGCACGCTCTCCGAGGACGGCCTCGCGGACGCCCTCCCGGACTCCCACAAGACCTGCGTGTACCGCGTGGTTCAAGAAGCCTTGCACAACTGCGAGAAGCATTCGGGGGCCTCCAGCGTGCGCATCCTGGTGCGCCAGGCGCCGCGGCAGCTCACCGTGGAAGTCCAGGACGACGGCCGCGGCTTCCAGGCCGGCCCGGATGGCATCCCCGCCGGGCCGGGCGGGATCGGCATTCTCGGCATGCGGGAGAGAGCCGCTACGCTCGCGGGCTCGCTCAGGCTGGATTCCGCGCCGGGCTGCGGAACGCGGCTCACGCTCTCCCTTCCATTATCCGAGGCGGCCGGCGAGGCCGCCCCCGGCCCCGTGGAGATCCCCGCCTGATGCCTGTCCGGATCCTGCTCGCCGACGATCACGCCATCCTGCGGAGCGGCCTGCGCCGGATCCTCGAGAGCTACCCCGGATTCGTCGTGGCGGCCGAGGCGGCATCCGGCGCGGAGGCCGTCGCTCTGGCTCGCGAGCACCAGCCCGACGTGGCCATCGTGGATGTTGGCATGCCAGGCTTGAACGGCATCGAGGCGACCGCGCAGATCCTCCGGCGGTCGCCGCTGACCGCCGTGCTGATCCTGAGCATGCACAGCGACGAACGCTACGTCGTGCGGGCGCTCAAGGCGGGGGCCCGGGGATACCTGCTCAAGGACTCCGTCGAGCGGGAGTTGGTTCAGGCGATCCAGGCGATCCACGCCGGCGAGACGTTCTTCAGCCCGGCCATCGCCAAGGTGCTTTCCAGCCGGGATGCGCTGGCGCCCCGGAGCCAGACGGTGGAGGACCGCTACGACCTGCTTACCGAGCGGGAACGCGAGATATATCAACTGCTTGCCGAGGGCAAGAGCAACAAGGAGATCGCTGCGCTGCTGTGCCTGAGCCTGCATACGGTGGAAACCCATCGCACGCGCGTGATGGACAAACTGGGGCTCCACAGCGCCGCCGAGCTCGTGCTGAGCGCGGTACGCCGGGGGCTGGTGGGGCTTCCATGAGCCGGGCGGAATACAGAATCTTCCGTATGGCCAACCCGTCGCGCGAGCGGTTAGACTAGTGGCCTAAGGGTTGGGTGTACGTCCCGGAAACCGGGCGGGTGAGTCCGCTGTCGGGGAAGCAGCGGGGTCCTCCGTGGTCCTCATGGGGAGTGTGCGAAAGCCCTCCCCGTCCTTTCTCCGCCTCGATTCTGTCCTACAATGAACTTCTGACACCGGGAGGTGGGTTTTGGCACAGCTTGGGTTTCTAGGTTTGGGGATCATGGGCTACCCGATGGCCCGGAACCTGTTGCGGGCGGGGCACCGGGTCGCCTTGTGGTCGCACACCGCCCACAAGGCTCGACAGCTCGCCGAGACGGAGAACGGGATCTGTTGCGAGACGCCCCGGCAGGTGGGAGAGTTCGCGGAGTGCATTTTCCTTTGCGTGGGCGACACGGCCATGTCCCAGCAGGTAATCCTGGGAGAGAACGGGGTCGCCCAAGGGGCCCGGCCCGGCGCCGTGGTGGCGGATGCCAGCACCATATCGCCGGAGGAGAGCCGCCGCATCGGCGAACGACTCGCGGCCCAGGGGATCCATTTCCTCGACGCCCCCTGCACCGGATCCAAACCCGGGGCCGAGAAGGGCGACCTCACCTTCATGGTGGGTGGGGATCCGGAGGTGTTCCAGCGCATCCGGGCTTTCTTCGATCCCATGGGCAAGCAGCTCTACTACTGTGGCGGGCCGGGCCTCGGCCTGCACGCCAAGCTGACCCAGAACCTTATTCTTTCCAATCTATTGCAGGCCTTCAACGAAGGCCTGGTGCTGAGCACCAAGGCCGGCCTCGACCCGGAGCTGATGCTGGACATCCTCAACCACAGCGCGGCCCGCTCGGGGCTGATCGCCTTCAAGGCGCCCTATGTTTTCGCCCGCAATTTTGAGACCAACTTCGCCCTAAAGTGGATGCACAAGGACGTCGGGCTGGCGCTGGAGTCCGGAAAGGAACTCGGGGTACCCCTTCCGCTGACCGGCCTCACTCAGCAGATGTTCCAGGCAGCCCTGGCCCGCGGCTATGGCGAAGAGGATTTCTGCTCTGCAATCAAGGTCTTAGAGGAACTGGCCGGGATCGAAGTGAAGCGCCGCTGACAAAAATACAGAATTCTGTTGCATTCGGATCCAGGATATTCTATTATTGGAAGTAAGCCGGGGAGGCAACTCCCACCAAAGCGAGACTAACCTCTAAATAAAGACCCCTGAAGCAATCCTCCCCGGCACCTCAAAAAGAAAGTTCCCCCCCAACCAGGAAAAACTGTTGAAAAGTGCAACAGCGAGAGTCCCCCAGGCGGGGTAGTTGCCCGACGGTGCCCCGGCCGCCTACTGCTTTCCGGGTTGGCGGGCGGGCGATTCCGGCTCGGCCGCGCGTTTGCGCCGCTCTTCCAGGAGCTTCTGCGTTTCTTCCTGCGCGCGGCGAGCGGCGGCGCGCTCGCGGTCGCCGTCCCCGGTCCGCTTCAGCCGGTAGTAGACGGCGGCCAGCGCGGCGTGCGCCTCGGAGTAGTTCGGATAGTCGCGGACAAGCTGCTCGAGCTCCTGGCGCGCCTGCTCGCTCAAGCCCTGCATCGAGTGGATGGAGGCCCGCAGATACAGCGCTCCGGGATCGGCCGGCCGAACCTGCAAGGCCCTTTCGACGTGGCCCAGGGCCTCCTCGAGCTTGCCGTCCTGTTTCGACAACATGGCCGTCTCGACGTTGGCCGCGAAGTCGTAGGCGTTCCCCTCCAGCTCTTGCCGGAACTGCTCCGCCGCCAGGTCCGGCTGCCCGATTTCCTTGAGCACCAGCCCGTACAAGGAGTGCGCGCCGGGAAGATTCGGATTCAGCTTGACCGCGTTTTCCAAGTACTTGGCGGCCGCCAGGTTGTTCTGCCGGAGGTACTCGCTCTGGCCCAGAAGGTATTCGGATTCGGCCGACTGGCCATCGCGCAGGATCCGGTCCAGCAGCACCTGGGCCCGGTCCGTGCGGTTCAGCTTGAGCAGCGCCATTCCCAGTGCGTAGACCACCGCGTGATCGTCGGGACTGTCCTGCTCGAACGGCGTGAGCAGGTCCACGGCTTTCTCCGGCTGCCCCGCCTGCACCAGACAGTCGGCCAGCAGGAGGGCCGACTTCGATTCCAGCGGCTGCATTTTGTGCAGCGTCTCGAGTTCCCCCACCGCTTCTCTAATCCGTCCCAGCTTGTAGTACGCCAACGCCAGGTTCATCCTCACGCGCGGGTTGTTCGGCAGTTGCTCCAGCGCCGCCCGGTATTCCTGGATGGCTTCGGCAAACTGCCCCGATCGCACCAGCGCCGCGCCCAGATTCGAACGGATTTCGGCGGCGTGGGGGTACTCCTTCAGGAACTCGCGATACAGCCGGATGGCGCCGGCCATGTCGCCGGCCTGATAGGCTGCCGCGGCGTTCCGCAGGACGTCCGGCGCCGGGCTGTCCTGTCCAGCGATCGCGCCGGCAGGCAAGGACAGCACCGACAGCAGCAGGGCCGGTAAGACGATGTGCTTCACCTGACTTCCAATTGTAGTGCCGCCGCAGCCCGCAAGACCACGCCTTACGCGCCAGCGCTACCTGGCCGCGACGACGTAGTGCACGCTCTCGGTGGCCGGCTGGCTCCCTTGCACCGCCGTGATCCTCAATTCGCAGTTCCCCGGAAGGGTCGCCGCACTCACGACCATCGGGATCGCCCCGCTGGCCTCCGCCGGCGGAAGCTCGGCCGTCTGTTTCGCCAGCAACCGGCCGTCGACTAGGAACTCTACCTGGATCATCGGCTTCTCCGCGCTGGACTGGTCCGGGTAAACCACGAAGTACGCTTGCGGCTTGGCATCCGGCGTCAGGCTCGTTGCCAGCGACGGAATCGCACGCCTGCCCTGAAACACCAGCGGATCGGAAGCCTCCGCCTCGCCCCCCGCCGGCTCGACCCGCTCGACCAGCAGGACGCTGCTCAGACCGACTCCCCGGTGCGGCCCGGGAACCTCGATCGGGATGACGTTCGCGCTCGCCGTCCTCCCTTCGCGATCCAGCACCGCGGTTTCGACGGTGTAACGGCCGGCGGGAAGGCCGACCGGATGCGTGTACGTCACGCTGCTGGCGCGGACCCCGGCCAGGCTCGCTTCCGGAATCTCATACGGAGCGTCCAGGCTGGATTTATCGACGATCTGCCCGCTGGCATCCTTCACCAGCGCGAGCAGGGAAAGATGCAGCTTGCGCGTCTTGTGGTCCGGCTGGGGCGTGGCCGTCAGGCTCGCTCCCGGCACCTCGAAAGCCAGGCTGGTTTGCGCTTTCCCGCCACCATTCCCGAACCGGAAAGCCGCGGCCCGGAAATCGAAGGCATGCGGCAGCGGCCGGGCCTTCAGCGCCGCCAGGGCCTCCGCCTCAAACGGCTCCCGCTTCGCTGCGCCGCGCAGACTCCGCCGGCCAGCCTCCGGGAAAACCGGCAATTCGCGCGCCTCGCCCTGCTTCCAGTCTTCGGGATTGGGCGGCGGTTTGAATTCGTTCGTGCTGAAGACCCGCCACTTTTCGTGCGGGCCGGCTACCGACAGAACCAGCGCCACCAGGTAGCGAGGTCCCTGGAAGTAGGACACCCGGATGCGGTGGACCCCGTAGCTCAGCGCCACTCTGGCGTAAACAGTCTGGGGTTCATGGATGCCGTCGTTGTCGATCGCCACCCGATCATCGATGTAAAGCTTCGCGCCGTCGTCGGAGGTGAGGGAAAACCGGTACTCGCCGGGTTTCTCGATCCAGAAGCGGCCGGTATAGTCGATCACGAACCACTCGTACCGGTTGGTGACACCGGGGAAACCTTCCGAAAACTCGCGGGGCCAAACGCTTAGCGAGGCGGTGTAGATCGAACCGGCCGGCTTCAACGCCTCGAACTTTGGAAGCATGAAGGTGCCCGGCGGCACGAAATAGATCCGTCCGCGAAGTCCGGCCGGAACCACTACGGTAGTTCCGAAGGTGGGAATCGATCCCTGTTGGGAAGGGGAATCCTGAGCCCAGCACAGGCCCAGCAGGAGGCACGGCGCCGCCCGGCTACGGATCGAACTGCGGCGCCTGCCCGCCATGCTCTAGCGATTGTACAGCTTCGCGGCGCGCGCGCGCCTGCGGGCCAGCCGCTCGAGCGCTACTTGGCGGCGATCGCGTAGTTCACGCTTTCGGTGGCCGACTGGCTCCCCTGCATTGCGGTCATCCTTAGTTGGCAGTTCCCCGGGCGCATCGCCGCACTGACCACCATCGGGATCGCCCCGTTGGCCTCCGGCGGCGGAAGCTCGGCCGTCTGCTTCGCCAGCAACTGGCCCCCCACCAGGAACTCGACCTGGATCTTCGGCTTCTCCGCGTTGGATCTGTCCGGGTAGACCACGAAGTACACGTACGGCTTCGCCTCCGGCGTCAAGTTCGTGGCCAGCAACGGAACCACGCGCCGGCCCTGGAACACCAGCGGATCGGAGGCCTCCGCCGGCCCGCTCGCGGGTTCGATCCGTTGGACCAGCATCACGCTGCTCAGTCCGATTCCCTTGTGCGGCCCGGGACTGTCGAACTCCGTCACGTTGGCGCTCGCCGTCCTGCCTTCGCGGTCCAGAACCGCGGCTTCGACCGTGTAGCGGCCCGCGGGAAGACTGACCGGATGCGTATACGTCACAGCGCCGGCCCGGACGCCAGGCAGGTTCCCGGCCGGGATATCGTAGGGAGCGTCCAGGCTGTACTTATCGACGATCTGGCCGTCTGCGCCCTTCACCAGCGCCAGCAGGGACAGATGCAGCTTGTGCGTGCCGCCGTCCGGCTGGGGCGTGGCCACTAGGCTCGCCCCAGGCACCTCGAACGCCAGGGCGGTCTGCGAATTCGCGCCGTCGCTGCCGAACCGGAAAACCGCCGTGCGGAACTCGAAGGCATGCGGCATTGGCCGGGCATCCAGCGCCGCAAGACCCGCCGTCTCGTATCCTGGCAGCGTCGCGGAACCGCCCAGGTAGGGTACCGCAAAGTATCCGCTGCGGCTCTCCGCGCGCAGATCCGCCCGCGCCGGCTTCACTTCGATCTTGCGGAAACGGCCGTCGTAATTGCTCGAAACCGGACGGTACGCGACCTCGTAATGCGACTCCAGGTCCTCCACAATGCGTTGGAACGGCTTGTGAAACTCGCCCGTGTTGGCGATCAGGAAGCCGCCCGTGCCGTCGGCCAGCGCGCGCAAGCTGGCCTGAACGTCCGACGTGCGCACCGCGTCGTGCATGTTGTCCAGTTCCCGGCTCTTCTCCCGCATGGCGCCCAGGGAGCTCCCTTGCTCGCGCTGTGTCCGGGACACGTTCGCAACCCGGCCCAACCCGAGGTTGCCGGGCTGCGCCGAGGCGATCCTCTCGTCCAGCCCCCTGGCGTCGAGCGCATACACCGTGACGCCCAACCGGTTCGCATTGGCGAGAATGGACTGGAACCGGTCGGGGTCCCCGGTAGTTGCCAGTCCGGTGGTTAGCAGCAGCACCGTCTTGCGGCCCGGCAGCGCGCCCAGGTCGTTGATCATCGCAATCACCTTGTCGGTCTCGCGCATTCCCGAGATGTAGCCGAAATCGCCCCGTTCCCGGGCCTGGTCGCCGCGCAGGAGGTTGGCGCCGGTCCCCGTGGACACTTCCGCTCCCGCGATGACGCTGCGGCTGACTTCGCCTCCCGAGATCCGCACCACCGTCGAGGCGCTGCCAGCCGCCCGGTCCACCGTCGTCGTGGTCGTCACCTGGGTCGGGTCCGCGGATACAAGGGCTTCCGACGCCCGGGCCAAGTCCACGCTGCGCCCGCTGAAAACGTTCTGAAGGGCCTGCATCAGTTCGCCGCGGTCGTTGGTGAACCGGTACACCGCCTTCAGGCGATCGTCGAGAACGAAAAGCCCGACGTAGTCCTCCGGCGGCAACTCCCCTTTGAGAAACTCCTGCACGATCTCGATGGCGCGCTTTCGGGAGACCGGATCCAGGTTGTGGAAAACGATGCAAATCGGGTTGACCGCCCGCAACGGCCGCGCCGCCACGGGAGCCGGTTTCGTCTCGCTGCCCGGCGTCTCGCGCGGCGCTTCGCGGCCTGCCACCGCACGGAAGCTGAGGATCTGCTGGCGCACGCCGTTCTCGTAAATCTCCACCTCGCCGGACTTCAGGTTCTTCACCTGCCGGCCATGCTTGTCCCGGACCACCACGTCGAGGAGCACCTCGGTGGTCGTCGTGCGGAGGGTTGCCTGGCTCTCCCCGGGAGTCGCATTCTGGGCCGCAACAACCCCGGAGAGCGTCAGAATTGCACAGACAGAGAGCCGCACCGCCGCTTTTCGCACAGATCCATTCTATCGCCTCCCGAAGCCCCGCCGGCCACGTGGAGCGGGCGCCCGCGCCCGCATTCTCCCCCTTTGGCCGGACTCCGGATTGCTCCCCCCAAGACCGGCACGCCAGCGCCGCGCGGCAGCGCCGTCCCGCGTTGTACTCTGGAGGAAATGCATCGCCGGATTCTGCTGCTCTGCGCGCCGCTGGTAGCTTTGACGGCAGGCGCCATCGTCGGCCCCATCGCCTTCGAGGACATCGCGGAACGCGCCGGAGTTCGCTTTGCCGCCGACAGCTCCCCGACCGGCCTCAAGCATCAGCCCGAGGCCCTGGTGGCCGGGGTAGCGCTCCTGGACTACGACGGAGACGGGTACCTCGACATCTACTTCGTCAACGGCGCCGGAATGCCGTCTCTGGTCAAGGAGGGCGCGCGGCACAAGAACCGCCTGTTCCACAACAATCGTAACCTGACCTTCACCGACGTCACCGATCAGGCCGGCGTCGGCGGCTCCGGTTACGGGATGGGTGTGGCGGTGGGCGATTACGACAACGACGGGCGGCCCGACCTGTTCGTCGCCAACGTCGGCCCCAACCAGTTGTTTCACAACAACGGAAACGGTACCTTCACCGACGTCACCGCCTCGGCGGGCGTGACCGGCGGCTTCTATGCCGGCAAGAAGATGTGGTCCGTGGCCGCCGCCTGGCTGGACTACAACAACGACGGGCTGCTCGATCTGTTCGTGTCCAACTACTGCCAGTGGGACCCGGACACCGAGCCCGCGTGCATCACCAACGGCATTCGCACGGCGTGCAGTCCGCGCTACTACAAGCCGCTGCCCCACACGCTCTACCGCAATAATGGAAACGGCACCTTCACCGACGTCTCCGCCGAGACCGGCATCGCGGAGTACCTCGGCCGCGGCATGGGCGTCGCCGTCGCGGACTACGACGGCGACGGCTACCCCGACGTCTTCGTCGCCAACGATGACGCTCCCTTTCAACTGTTCCACAACCTCGGCGGCAAGCGCTTTGAGGAGGTCGCCGCCACCGCCGGAGTGCAATTCGCGGAAAACGGGAACGTCATCTCGGGCATGGGCGCCGATTTTCGGGACTTGTTCAACAAAGGCCTCCCCAGCCTGTGGGTGGTAGCCATCGAGAAGGAGACTTTTCCCCTCTTCGTGAACCTCGGCCGAGGGCAGTTCGCGGACAAGACCGCGGCCAGCGGCCTTTCCATGGAAACCTTCGAGATGTCCGGCTGGGCCAACGCCATCGTGGATCTGGACAACGACGGCTGGAAGGACCTCCTGGTGGCCCGCTCGAACGTGCAGGACAACATCAGCCTGTACACCCCGCGCCAGTCCGAGGAGCCCATGACGGTCTTCCGCAATCTGGGGACGGGGCGGTTTGAGAATGTGACCGCCACCGCCGGGCCGTCCTTCCGGAAGCCCGCAGCCCATCGCGGAGTGGCCGTGGGCGATCTGGACAACGATGGTCGCGTCGACGCCGTCGTCGCGGTGCTGAATATCGGCACCGCCAGGATCTTTCACAACACCACCCAGAACGCCAATCACTGGATGCTGCTCAAGCTGACCGGGGTGAAGAGCAACCGCATGGCCATCGGCGCGAAAATCCGCCTGACCGCCGCGGACGGTTCGGTGCAGTACAATCACGTCACCACCAGCACGGGCTACGCCTGCTCCAGCGATTCCAGGGTGCACTTCGGCCTCGGCGCCTCCGCCAGCGCCAAGGAGATTGAAATCCTCTGGCCCAGCGGCATCCGGCAGGTGCTCCGTGACGTGGCGGGGGACCGCCTGGTCTCAATTACCGAACCCGCTCGGTAACACTCGGCGCACGCCTCATCTCTTGCCGCCGGGAAGCAGGCCCGGCACGCCCAGCGGATCCTCCTGCACCTTCAGTCTCCGGAATTCGGCGGCCTCCCGTTCCGCCGCCTCCTTCCTCCCCGCGCGCCGGTAGGCCTGTGAAAGAAGGTAGTGCATCGGCGGGTTGGAGGGCATCAAGCGCACGGCCGTCTCGAACTGAACGATCGCCGCATCCAGATTGTCCGAGGTCATATGCGCCTGTCCCAGTTCGGCATGGCAAAGCCAGCGGTGCTGGGCGGGAACGATTTTCAGCGCTTGCCGCAAAACCTGGATGGCCTGTTCCGGCGCGCCCCGCTGCACGTACAGGGAACCCAGCTTAATGAGCGCCGGCCAGTGCTTCGGCTCGTTCCGTACTTCCTTTTCAAACTGGGCCAGCGCGCCCGCCAGGTCGGTCTCCATCAAATACAGACCGTAGGCATAGTGCACGCCCGGCTCATTCGGATACTCCTCCAGCAATTCCTTGTATGCGGCCGCGGCCTCGGCAGGACGCTGGTCGGCCAGGGCCCAGGCCGCCTTGCCCGCCAGAGCCACGACAGCCCTTCGCCGCGGCGAAAGCTCCGAGAGCGTGCCGGGGACGCCCAGCGCGCACAGACCCATGGTATCCACCACCCCGCGAGAGCTCTCCTTATGCAGCGCCAGCGGATGCAATTGCGCCAGCGCCTCGTCGAAGTTCGCGGACCGGATGTAGATCTGGGCCGCCTTGACCCGGACCGCCACCTGGAATTGCCAGTTATCGCCCAGCCCCAGCTCCAGGCCCTTGCGGATGTCGCTGAGCGCCTGGTCGGGATTGTCCAGCTCGGCCTCGCACAGGCCCAGGAAGGCCCAGCCGGTCCCGACTCTGGGGGCCAGTTCCAGGCCCTTGCGGAACGCGTCGCTGGCCTCGGCATAACGGCCCGTTTGGTACAGCGCCGCGCCCAGGTAGAACCAGCCTTCGGCCCATTCCGGCCGGATCGCAAGCGCCTGCCGGTACAGGCTGGCGGCCTCCGCCGGCCGGCTGTCCAGCACCGCCTCCGCGCGTCGCGCCAGGTCCTCAAACGACGGCGCCTGCGCGCTCGCCAACCCGGCCGCAACGGCCCACGCGCAGAGGACCATCGCCCCCCGCGCCAGCGGTTTCTTCCTGTCTGAAAAAAGCATCGAATCTCCGTCGCCCGCGCCCAGCCAGACTGCTTGCCCAACTCCGCTATTCTATTACTTGATGGTCCTGGCCGTCTTGGCGCTCGTGCTCGGGGCTGCGCCCCAGGTCTCCAGCCCGGAACAGCTCTTCTCGGAAGCCGTCGCCGCGCAGCAGCGGGGCGACGACGCGCTCGCCGTTCGCAAGTACGGCGAATTGTTGAAGCTGCGCCCGGACGTCCTCGAGGCGCGCGCCAACCTGGGCGCCGCGCTGGCCCGCCTGGGACGCTACGACGAGGCGATCGAGCAATACCGCGCCGCGCTGGCCGAGAGCCAGGGGAATGCCGCTCTCCGGCTCAATCTGGCGCTCGCCTACTACAAGAAAGGCGATCTGCCCGGCGCCGTCAAAGAGCTCAGTCCCCTGCACGACGCGCAGCCCGGCGACGTGCGCATCGCCACTCTGCTGGGCGATTGCTATGCCCGCCTGGGCCAGGATGACCGGGTCATCGCTCTCCTGACCCCGGTCGAAGCGGCTCACCCCGAGGACCTTGGAGTCGCCTGGGTGCTCGGCTCCGCTCTGATCCGCGCCGGACGCGCCCCCGACGGCCTGAAGCGCGTGGAAATGGTCGCCCGGCGCGGCCACAGCCCCGAGGCCTGCCTGCTGGCCGGGCAGACGCTGCTGAAGATGAGCGAGTTCGAGCGGGCGCGCGACCTGGCCGACGCCGCCATGCGCCTGAATCCGAAGCTCCCCGGCCTGCTCACGCTGCGTGGCGCGGTGCTGCAATATCTCGGAGACAATCCCGGCGCCATCGCCGCGCTCCGCCAGGCCCTCGAGGCCAATCCCAACGATTTCGACGCCCACTTGACTCTGGGCGCCGTTCTGAACACCGAGCGGGATCTGGAGGGCGCCAGACTCCACCTCGAGCGCGCCGTCGCACTGGACCCGGCTTCCACCCTGGCGCGTTATGAATTGGCGCGCCTCGAGCGCACCCAGGGGCAGCTCGAGGCCGCCGTAAAGGATTTCGAGAGAGTGGTTCGCGACGACCCCGACTGGCCCCAGCCCCACCTCGACCTGGCCACCCTCTACTTCCGTCTCCAGCGCACCGAAGAGGGGCAAAGAGAGCGCGCCATCTTCGACCGTCTCAGCGCCGGGAAACAGAAACGCTAACTGGGCTGCGGCCGCGACGGAGCGCCCCAGCCCATCCTGCGGGCCCGCGCCTCCGCGCAGGGGCAAACTCATTCACGTACAATTGGTAGGGATGTAGTGCAGGAGACAGGGGTGGGGCGGCTTGCGGTTGGCATGGTCTTCGCGGGCGGTCTGCTCGTCGCGGCGGCGGGAATCGTCGGGCGTCTCGCGGCTCAGGATGGAGCCGGCGCCGCCACCGGGAAGGCCGCCTCCGTCACCATCGACTATCCGGCTCAAGGCTCCGTCTTCCCCCCCGAGTTTCCCCCTCCGGCTTTCCTCTGGCGCGCGGCGGACGAACACGTCAAAGAGTGGCGGATCGATGTGTCGTTCGCCGATGGTTCGCGCCGTATCCATTTGCGATCGCCGGGCCAGGGGATGAAGATCGGGGAGATCGACCCGCGCTGCGTGGCGCCCACCAACAAGCCGCCCGAACTCACGCCCGAGCAAGCCGCTGCGCACACCTGGACGCCGGACGCCTCGGTCTGGGCCGCAATCAAGAAGCACTCGGTGGAGCGCGCCGCGACGGTCGCCATTTCCCCGCTCAAAGGCGGCAGGGCTGCGCGCGCCAGCGTCACCTTCACGATCTCGAAAGACCCGGTGGGCGCCCCGATCTTCTACCGCGATGTGCCCCTGATGCCGTCGGCAACGGAAAAGGGCGTGATCAAGCCCCTGGCGGCAAACGCGGTGCCCCTGATTGCCTGGCGCCTGCGCAACGTCGACCAGACCGGCAGCCGGATGCTGCTGACCGGCCTGCGTACCTGCGCCAATTGCCATTCCTTCTCCGCCGACGGCAAGACGCTGGGGATGGATCTGGACGGTCCGCTCAACGACAAGGGATTGTACGCGCTGGCCTCCGTCAAGCCCCGGATGTCGATCCGCAGCGAAGACATGATTTCCTGGAATCCGCCCAACGACCGGCAACCGGCGCTGGAGCGCGTCGGCTTCATGTCGCAGGTCTCGCCGGACGGCTCGTACGTCCTGACCGGGCTCAGCGGGCTGATGGGATCCCTGCGCTCCAGCTACTACGTGGTCAATTTCAAAGACTATCGCTTCCTTCAGGTGTTTTACCCCACGCGCGGCATCCTGGCCTGGTACAGTCGCGCCGCCGGCCGCAGGCAGCCGCTCCCCGGGGCCGACGATCCGCGCTACGTGCAGACCGACGGCGTTTGGAGTCCCGACGGCAAGTACATTGTGTTTGCCCGGGCGTCGGCCAGGGACCCCTATCCCGCCGACGGCAAGATGGCCGAACGCGCCAACGCTCCCGACGAGGTTCAAATCCAGTACGACCTGTTCCGGATTCCGTTCAACGCCGGCAAGGGCGGATCGCCCGAGCCGATCGCCGGAGCCTCGGCCAACGGCATGAGCAACACCTTTCCCAAGGTCTCGCCCGATGGCCGTTGGATCGTCTTTGTGAAATGCAGGAACGGACAGTTGATGCGCCCCGACAGCCAGCTTTACATCGTGCCCTCCGGAGGGGGCGAAGCGCGCCGCATGCGCTGCAATACTCCGCTGATGAACTCCTGGCACAGCTTCTCGCCCAACGGCCGCTGGCTGGTGTTCTCCTCCAAGAGCCGCTCGCCCTACACGCAGATGTTCCTGACGCACATCGACGAAAACGGCAACGACAGCCCGGCCATCCTGATCGAGAACTCGACCGCGGCGAACCGCGCGGTGAACCTCCCCGAGTTCGTGAATATCCCTCCGGACGGGTTGACCCAAATTGAGGTGCCGGCGGTCGAGTTCTACAGGCAGTTCGAGGTGGCCTTCCAGGTGGCGGGGAAGGGCGATTATAGGGCCGCCATTCCCGAGTGGGAGAAAGCCGTGGAACTCAATCCCACCGATGCCAGGGCCCAGATCAACCTCGGCGATGCCCTGGCCGCGCTGGGGCGGACCGAAGAGGCCCTCGCCCGTTATCGAAAAGCCCAGGAGGTGGAGCCCGAGAACCCTTACGGCTACTCTCGTCTCGGCGGCGCACTCGTGCGCAAAGCACAGTACGCGGAAGCGATTCCCACTCTGGAGCGGGCATTGCAAATCAATCCCCAAGACGCCAAGGCCCACGACAGCCTCGGCCTCGCTCTGGCGAGGACTGGCCGGCCCGAGGAAGCCCTCGCACATTATCGGAAGGCGCTGGAAATCGATCCCTCGGACCCGGAGTCCTACACCCGCCTCGGGGTCGACCTGGCGCAGGCGGGAAAGTTCGATGCAGCCCTCCCTTACCTGGAGCGGGCGTCGGAACTCAATCCCAAGGATGCCGCTGTCCAAAGCAACCTCGGCGCCACCCTGGTCCGGCGGGGCCGCATCGACGAAGCCATCGCGCATTGCGGGAAGGCTCTGGAACTCGACCCCGACGACGCGCAGGCCCACACCAACCTGGGAATCGCCCTGGCTACCGCCGGCAAGCTCGAGCAAGCCGTCGCCCAGTTCGAGCGGGCCGCGCAGCTTGCACCCGAAAACGCCAGTTTCCAGAGTAACTTCGGGGCCGCCCTCGCCGAGCGAGGCAGGGTTGAGGACGCCATTCCTCATTTCGAGAAGGCCTTGCAGATCCATCCCCAGGACGCACAGGCCCAGGTCAACGTCGCCATCGCGCTGGCCTCGACCAATCGGCTGGCCGAAGCCATTCCCCATCTCCAGATCGCCGCGCAGCTCGCGCCCGAGGATGCGGGGGTGCGGGGCAATCTCGCCCTGGCTCTGGCTCAGTTGGGCCGGATCGACGAGGCCGTCCCGCACATGGAGCAGGCCCTCCGGCTCGCTCCCGCCGCGGAGGGCTACTCCCGCCTGGGCGCCATGTACGCCATGCGGGGAAGGTTTCCGGAGGCCCTGGCGCAGTGGCGCGAAGCGCTCAGCTTGGACCCGAACCACGTGGCTGCGCTGAATCAGGCCGCTCAGTTGCTCGCCTCGGGCCCCGACGCCTCAATTCGCGATGGCCCCAAGGCGGTTGAGTTCGCGGAGCGGGCCCTCCGGCTGACCGGCGATCGGGAACCGGCAATCCTCGATACTCTCGCGGCCGCTTACGCCGAGGCCGGCCGGTTCCCCGAAGCCGTCGAAACCGCGCGCCGCGCCCTGGACCTCGCCGGCCAAGCCGGCAATCGTCAACTGGCGGATGGTTTGCGCGCCAGGATCGCGCTCTACCTGGCCGGCCACCCCTTTCGACCAGGGCAGCCCTCTTCTCCGGCTTCGCGGCACTGACCCAGAGACTCGCCCGAGCAGCCGGCTCGTTGCGCGGGCTAGTGCGCCTCCCGCACCCTGAGAACGCGATCGCCCCGAACGTCCTTCAGCGTCTGGACGATCCCCGACGGCCAGTGGATTTCGATCTCCTGCGCCCGCTCCTCCGCGCCCAGTCCGAAATGCACCGGCCCGTGGCTCGAAGAGGCGTACCCCACGCTGGTGGTCATGTGGTTGTACTGCGCGCCGCTCTTCGTCGTCACTTTGATCCGGGCGCCGATCCCGTCGCGGTTGCTCTTGGTTCCCTCCAGCGCGACATCCAGCCAGTGTCCCGCGCCCGGGCTGCGATTCATCCAGATCTCGGCGGGGCTGGCCAGCGCCGTGGTCACGACGTCGATCCGGCCGTCGCCGTCCAGGTCGCCGAAGGCCACCCCGCGGTGGCGGGCGGCCGGCCCGGCCTCCAGCCCCGCTTCGGCGGTCAGCGCCTCCCATTTCCCGCTGGCGCCCAGGTTGCGGAAGACCGTGTTGTGCTGCTCGACCACGGTGTTGGGCAGGGGCCGCGACAGCACATCCCCGCGCGTGACGAACAGGTCTTTCCATCCGTCGTTGTCGAAGTCGTACAGGCCCGGGCCGTAGCCCGACTTGGACAGGCTAAGCGTCCGCATCCCGCTTTGCATCGTCACTTCCTTGAACTCGCGCCCGGCCAGGTTCTTGAACAGGGGGAAGGTTTGTCTGGTCAGGGCCACGAAGGCCAGGTCCGGATACCCGTCGTTGTCGTAGTCGCGGAAATCCGTACCCATTCCGGAAATGAAGTCTCCGTCTTCCGCCAGCGCCACGCCTTTTTGAAACGCAACTTCCTCGAATTTCCCACCCAGATTGTGGAACAGGAAATTGTACAGGCCGTCGTTGGTCACGAAAATATCCGGCCGCCCATCCAGATCGTAGTCCGCCATGGCCCCGCCCATGCCTTTCCCCACGTGCGCGCGGACGCCCCATCGCTCCGACGCGTCCTCGAACACCCCGCCCCCCTTGTTCAGGTAGAGCTGGTTGGGCAGGCCCTCGTAGGACCGCGGGCTGCAATAGTCGGCCTCCCCGCGGTATTCGCACAGCGGTTCGGTCGCATAGTCCCACCGCAGGTAGTTGACCACGAACAGGTCCAGCAGGCCGTCGTTGTTCGCGTCCACCCAGATGCCCGTGATCGCCCACATCGGCCCGAATTGGGTGTCCGGCCGGTTCAGGCCGGCCTGGGCGGTGACATCCGTGAAGGTGCCGTCGCGGTTGTTGTGGTACAGCGTGTTGCGGTGGACCCCCGCCACGAACAGATCCGGATACCCGTCGTTGTCGTAATCTCCCACCGCCACGCCGCTGTCGAAGCCGCTGCCGGCCAGCCCCGCCTGTTTCGTCACGTCGGTGAACACCCCGTTGCCGTCGTTGCGGAACAGCCGGTCCGAGTACTTGGGCGAGTCCTTCTTCAGCGTCGCGAGATTGGCTCCGTTGGTGAAGAAGATGTCGGGACGCCCGTCCTTGTTATAGTCGAACACGGCCACCCCGCCGGCCATCGTCGCCGGCACGTGGCGCGCCTTGATTTCGCCGTGTTCCAGACGGAAGGGGATCGGCTTGAACTCGAAACGGATCCCCGCAGCCGGGCCGCCGCCCGCCGGCGCCAGCAGGATCGCGCCGGGCGCGAGCGCCAATGCCAGGGCCGCGATCCAGCGCCCCGCTCCCCGCCGGCGCCCGCCTGACGGCGTCCCCCGGACATCGATCGGCATAAGAGACCAGGATAACCTCCCCGCGGGAAAGCGCGTCGAGAACGTGCCTGGCAGCCTGTGGTGAAAGTCCGTGGCAGGCGAAACCGCCTGCCCCACACTGGCCCAAGTTGTTGATTCTCCTTGTGGCGCAGGCGGTTCCGCCTGCGTCTACAGCCAGTGGCACCAACATCGGCATCAGCAACCGGAACATTCCTCACCACGTCCCACAGAAACGCGGTCGCCATCACCAGGCAGAAGAGGTGCGCAACTGCTGGTATCGCGTATGTCACGAAGTTGATCGGATCTTTCGCGTCTGCGGGACTCACATGTCCTCCCGACACCTCGACAGACTGCGGGGCTCGGCAACCATCACATAACCACAATACGGCTCTGAATTGTCTCATCTCCGCACCCCAACGTGAGCCAAGTCTGGCACGAGTACCACTTGTCGTCGAGAGAAACCGGCTCGTGATTCAACCTGACTGCTCTCCGCGCCAAGGCTGGAGTGAAGCCTTCGCGGCCATGCCAGAGCGCGGCGATGATCGAATGCTGCTCGGAGACAAGATCACAAACGCCTTCGACCGGGACGAGTGGACGTGGTATGCAGCGCCTGCCGCGAGGTGCGCCAGGGGGAATCGCCGAAGCTGTTGCACACGAGGTGATGGCCGTTCCGGTCGAGATGGTCACGCGACAATAGGCGCCGGCGACTACCGAAACTGCTCTCCGGCGATGCGGAGCACGGACAGACGCGTTGTGGGATCAACCCGGAAGCCCAAGTTGTCCAGCAGATCCAGCACAGGAGCCACGGCCGGAATCAGCCGTGCTCCCTTCGCGCGCAAGAGGATGCCGAGAGTCCCCAGCACGCGAATGCCGAGGTGCAGAGCATAGCGCCGGGCGAGGCCGTCGTCCAGAATCGCCAGCGAGCCGGGTCGCTCGATGGCGATGGCGAGGACTTCCCGTTCACCGGGTCCAAGATCTGTGACCGGTGGGAGCACGGCTGGGTTGACCGGGGCTTTAACTCTTGCCCAAGCCAGAGCCTCAATCGCGGGCAAAGGTACTCCCCGCTCGCGCCCGGCACTCATCTCTTTCACCACCGCCGTCGGGATCAGGATGTCCCCAAGAAAGTGCAGGGAGAAGATGCAGAAGCTCGGACTGGTAAAGATACTGGAGCGGCGACGTGTTGCAGACGGTGTCAGCCATTTTCCAGCTCGCGCCGCAATTCAGCCTCGGTCAAGCGGAAAGCTGGTACCCCGTAGTCCGCCAGCTTCGCCAGAAACAGCGGACGAGGAATGCCGGCGAGCAGGGCGGCCGCTCCCGAGGATAACCTGCCAAGTTCATACAGCTTGACTGCCGCGGCGAGCCGAAGCTCTTGGGCCATACTCTCGGGCGCGAGCTTGAGGGCGAGCGACGTGTCATCCGGGATGTCGATCTTCACCCGCTGCATCGGAACGCGACCTCAATCACGCGCAGAGGAACCCACTCCCCACTGTAGTGGAAACTGAGTCCCGAAAGGCCGGCGCCGGGTTTCCGCCCCCCGGGTCCGGACTTCTCCTTGGCAGCAGACAGACGGCATGCGAGAAGAGCATAGGGCCCGGCCGCGAGGCCCTGCGCGCGCCCCGCTTCTCACCCGTGCACGGCCGCCGCGATGATGACGCACATGCCGATGGACATCGCGCCCACCATGATCGCCAGGGCCACGTTCTTGTCCTCGACGATCTCCTTCCACAGGGCGTAAGGAGTCAGCTTGTCCACCAGGGCGAAGGTCCCGACGAAAATCAGGATGCCGAGGGCGGAATAAATCACCGCATTCAGCAGATAGTCCAAACGGAAATGGAACTCGCTCATGTTATTTTCCTCCAACGTGGCGCGCGTAGTAACCGTAGTGCGAGCGGTACGCGCCGGGGTTGTCGCGCATCGACTTGGGGATATTCTTGACCTCGTTCACGCTGAGAAAGCTCCAGCCGCGGTATTCGGCCAGGCCGCACAGCGAAAGCAGCAGCAATCCGTATCCGAGATAGAAAGGGTGTCTCATCAGTCGCTCGAAGGCGCGTAATCGCTCTCCCCCCAGCGCCGGGACTCGAAGGTGATCGAGCGGAAGGTCGTGAAGATGGGCGGGATGAGCAGCAGCAGCGCGGCGATCCAGAAGTAACTCATGGCGGGAACGTCGCGCCGCAACTCGATCGAGTAGTTCATCGGGGCGGCGGTGGCATCCATCTCCGGCTCGATGAGCAGGTAATAATGGCCCGCCGGCACCGTGGGGATAAGAACGTCGTCCGTAGGTCCGCCCTCGGTCCAGGAGCCGTCGCTGTCGCTCCCGGAGTAGTAACTGACCTCCCGGCCGAACTCCGAGGCCTCGCCGGCGTCGGTGTTCATCAGCGTGAAGTGGAAATAGGCCCAGTTATTGGTCAGGTCGGTGCGGATCGCGAACTCGACATCGCAGGGCCGCCCCTTCAGCTCGAAGGTCGGGGTGACCACGGAAGGCGGGCCGGTGCTGCCGGGCGTGAACGAGTAGTGGCCCTGCAAGACCACCTGCTTGGCGCTGAGGGCATTCGTGACCTGGGCCACGACGAACAGGGCCGCCAGCAGGATCAGGAAAATCACCCAGACGTGCTTGGGGCTGCCTTTGTAGGGCGAGGGCTGGTTCTCGAAGATGCCCACCGGGCTCGGCGCTTTGCCGGGCAGCTTGAAGGCTTCCCAGACGCGCGCCCCGGGGATGTACTCGCCCAGCGACCAAGTGGTCTCGGCGGCCGTGGTCTCGCTCGATAGCATCCGTGGCGGCGACACGAAGTCCATCGCCGTCACCTTCTCGCCGACGCGCACCTGCCAGGGAAACTCGCCCAGCACGTATCTGGTCTCGGCCTCGGCGGTCTGGAAGTGCTTGTAAGTCTCGCCGAGGTATTTGGCCACCGGGCGCGCGCCCAGGGCCGACACCTCGGGCAGCGTGCGCAGCACCGTAACGTCGTTCCAGTGGCCCTGGTACTCAGTGAGATATCGGAAGCCCTTGTATGGGTTGAACAGAAGGTACTCGGCCCAGGTGTAGATGATGCTGTCCACCTCGATGCCGCGAACCTGGAAGCCGATCACCTCGTAAGTGTCTCCGCGCACCTTGCCGCGCGTGCCTAACGGAATCAGCGGCTGGATGCGCTGCTGGGCCTCGAATTTCTGCAGGACCTGGAGATTGGGATCCTTGGCGTCCAGCACCGAGAGACAGTTGGCGCAGACCACCGTGAGGGTGTGCTGCATGCCGTGGATGGTGAGCGGCGCGCCACAACTGGGGCAGTTGAGCGCTTTGACATGGGGCGGGTGCGGTGCGCTCATGGTTACCAGCCCTCGAACTGGCGCAGGTTCTTCAGGCGCAAGGCGTCGAACTCGACGGGCTCGCCCAGGAACAGCAACGGCTCGGGATCGCTATAGTCCAGCGTCGCGAAGCCGACGCCGTGGGTTTCCAGGTCGGCGAACAGCACCTCTTCCTTGTCCCAGTACTCGAAGGGCAGCTCGCCCTCCACGCCGCGGTAGCGCGCGCGGGTCAGGCAGGTGACCTCGTACAGCCCGTTGTTCCAGCGGAACTGCTGGCCCCTCGAGAGACTCTCGGCCGGCGGCAGGCCCTGCATCGGGACCAGGAAGGAGACGGCGTACTGCGCCTGGGCGTCCGAGAGCCAGCCGCTCACCCCGTCGCTGAACACCACGTGCCACTCGTTCCAGCCGCCCTGCTCGTATTCGTACAGGATGCGGCCGATCGCCACGAACGGCCGGTTGTGAAAGATACCCTCGGTGGCGATCTGGATGGGCGAACTGTCCTCGGGCAGGTCGGCCACCGTGCCGACTTTCTCCAGGTTGACATCGCGGCGCACCAGGATCGACCGGCAAAACTCGCAGACGGTCTGGACGGCGCTAGACCAGCGGAAGCGGATCGGCGCGCCGCAGTTCGGGCAATTCGCGGCTGTGCTCATCGATTTGGTAGGGCCGCTCCAGTCGGCGGATGCGGACCGAACGGGCGGCGAACTCGCGTTCCAGGTACGCCGTAAACTCCCATTCGGGCCGCGGCTTGCAGCAGAACAGATTCAGACACAAGCTACCGTACTCAGGAAAAGTATGGCAGGCCAGATGCGATTCGGCAAGCAGGCACAGGCCCGTAATGCCGCCGGTGGAGGGAAACTGGTGCCACTTCGTCTCCCCCACCGGGCGCAGCGAAAGCTCCTCGATCATGCGGGCGAACAGCCCGCGCAGTTTCCCTAGGTCCGCCAGCGCGGCGGCGTCGCAGCCGTACGCGTCCACCACCCACTCTTGCCCGCTCATTTCATCACTGGGCCGTGCCGCACTCCGGGCAGAACTTCGCCGGCCGGGGAATGGGTTTGCCGCAGCCCATGCAGAACTTCGTTCCGGAGGCCGGCGCACCGCCCACCGCAGGCGGGGCGGCAGCGGCCGGAGCGGGCGCCGGAGGCGCAGGCGCCGGAGCCTGCGGCTGATTCATGGACTGCATCATCTGCTGCGCCATGGTGAGACCGGCGCCCAGGCCCACGCCGATGCCCGCCACTCCGCCGCCGCCTTCGTTGGCTGCCGCGATCGGCATCGACTGGGCCACCTGGAACTGCGTGTAGCGCTGCATGTCGCCCACCATGGTCATGCTGATGCGCTGGTCGAGTATTTTCTGAAGCTCGTCGGGCAGCGACAGGCTCTCCACCACGAAGGTATCCAGCGACAGGCCGAGGTCGTTGAAGATCGGCTGCAACTGCGCCGTCATCCGCTGTGCCAGTTCGGTCTGGTTGGCGGCCATATCCAGGAACGGCACGTTGCTCTGGCCGAACGTGTCCGCCATCCGGCCGATGATGGTGTTGCGGAGCTGGCCCTCCAGGTCCGCCACGTGATAGGCCTCCCGCGTGCCGCTCACCTTGGTGTAGAAGATCTTGGCGTCGCTGATGCGGTAGGAGTAAATGCCGAAGGCGCGCAGGCGAACCGCGCCGAACTCCTTGTCCCGGATGGTGATGGGCATGGCCGTGCCCCAGCGCTGGTTGGTTTGCAGCCGCGTCGAGAAGAAGTACACGTCCGACTTGAACGGCGACTGAAACGCCTTGTCCCAGTTCTGCAAGTAGGTGAGGATCGGCAGCGTGTGCGTGCCCAGCGTGTACAGTCCCGGGCTGAACACGTCGGCGACCCGGCCTTCGTTGACAAATACCGCCAACTGCGAATCCCGGACCGTGAGTTTGCCGCCGTTCTGTATCTCCATGTCCTGCATGGGGAAACGGTACGACAGCACGCCCTCCTCGGACTCCGTCCAGTGGATGACATCAATGAACTGCTTGGCAAGGAAATCGCGTAGTCCCATTCGTTCCTCCGGCTCAGTGCAATTCTACTCCAAATAGGGATACGAATGCTCGCCGGGTGGAGTTCAGCCCAGGACGGCCAGCGCCGTCCGCTCCCGCAGGCCCACCGCCGTGACGCCCCCGATCTCTATGTCGCACAGGCAGTTAGGCTCCCGCGGGGCGGCCAGCTCGACCTTCAGGTAGTTGTCGCTGAGCGCCACGCCGGGCTGCTCCAGCGTGACCACCGAGAGTCTTCGGCCCAGCATGCGGCGCCGGAATTCAAGGTTCTTTCCCGCGGCCACTTCGCGCAGCATCCGGTTGCGCTGCTTGCGGACCGCCATGGGCACCCGGCCCGGCGCCGAGGCCGCCGCAGTGCCGGGGCGCTCCGAGTAAGTGAAAACGTGCAGGTAGGTGAATGGCAGGCTCTCGATGAAGGCCCGATTTTCCTCGAATTCCTGGTTCGTTTCGCCGGGGAACCCCACCATGACGTCCGCACCGATCGCGGCATCGGGCATGGCCGTCCGGGCCGTGCGGATGCGGTCCTCGTAATGGCGCGCGCGGTACCACCGGCGCATCCGCCGCAGCACGCTGTCCGAGCCGGTCTGAAGCGGAGCGTGGACGTGCTTGGCGAGGCGCGGCGAGGCCGCCATCAGGCCCAGCAGATCGTCGGAGAGATCCATCGGCTCGACCGAACTCAGCCGCAGGCGCTCGATTTCGGTCTCCTCCAGCAGGCGGCGCAGTAGCCCGGCCAATCGCAGCCGGCCGCCCTCCAGGTCGCGGCCCCAGCGGCCCAGGTTGATCCCGCTCAGCACCACCTCGCGGTAGCGCGGGCTGAGGTGGCGAACCTGCTCCACCACCCAGTCGGGCCGCGCGCTGCGGCTCCGCCCGCGGACAAAAGGAATGATGCAGAACGAGCAGCGGTTGCCGCACCCATCCTGGATCTTCAGGTTGGGACGGGTGCGCTCGCCCCCGGCGTCCTCGACCACCCCGGCCAGGAACTCCTCCTGGGCCAAGATGTCCCCGACCTGGATCTGGCCCTGACAGGGGGCGCTCTCGACCACCAGCTCGGGAATCCGCGCCTTGTGGGAATTCCCAACCACCCACTCGACACCGGGCAGGGCGGCCAGTTCCTCGGGCGCGCGCTGGGCGTAGCAGCCGGTGACCAGAATGCGCGCCGAGGGGTTCTCGCGGCGGATGCGCCGCACCGCCTGGCGGACGTCCTCATCGGCCGAGGAGGTGACCGTGCACGTGTTCAGGACCACCAGCCCGGCGCGGTCCCGCTCGACGGCTTCGAACCCCTTCTCCACCAGGGATGCGGCCAGCACCGCGCCATCCGCCTGCGTGGCCCGGCACCCGAAGTTCTGGATGAAGAACGAGCAACCCACTCCCTTCGATTATAGAGGGCTTGTAGCTTGTGGCTTGTGGCCTGTAGATCCCGCGGCGGCGCACCACAACCCAATCGCGCCCGCCTGCCCGGGAGAGCGCGCCGGTGCGAAGCCTGGGCACGGTGTCTGGACCCACAGGCCACACGCCCGCTAAAGATTCCCCCTACGCCCGCCGATAGAGGAGCAGGCAGAGGAGTACCTTGGACCGTTCACTTTCGCAAGAGGAAATCGACAGCGTATTCAGTACGATGCAGGGCAAGAGCCATGAGGAGACTCTCAACTCCGCCGAGGCCTACGACTTCCGCCGCCCCGACCGCATCGCCAAGGACCAGCTCCGCGCCATCCACCTGCTCCACGACAACTTCGCCCGCAACCTGGCCTCCAGCCTCTCGGCGTTCCTGCGCGCCTACGCCATGGTCAGCCTGGTCTCGGTCGAGCAGCTTTCCTTCTCCGAGTTCTCCCAGTGCCTGCCCTCGCCCACCTGCCTGGTGTCGCTGGGCATGCGGCCCTACGAAGGCAACGCCGTGCTGGAGATCAACTCCTCGCTGGTGTTCCCCATCCTGGAGATGCTGCTGGGGGGCAACGGCAAGGCCAGCGCCAAGATCAACCGCGAGGTGACCGAGATCGAGCAGGTGGTCCTGGACGGCCTCTACCGCATCATCCTGAACGACCTCAAGCAGGCCTGGCACTCCATCACCCCAATCGATTTCACCATCGAGGCGCGGGAGACCGAACCCCAGTTGCTGCAAATCATGGCCCCCAACGAGGCCGTGGTGGCCATTGGGCTGGAGGTGCGCATCGCCGATTGTTCCGGGGTCATCAACATCGGCATGCCCTCCATCATCATCAAGATGCTGCGCCAGAAGTTCGACCAGCAATGGTCGGTACGACGCAGCGAATCCACTCTGGAGGAGCAGGCGCGCATGCTGCGGATGGTGCGGTCCGCGGGCATCCTGCTGGACGCCCGGCTCCAAGGCCCCACCGTCCTGGTGCAGGACCTGCTGCGGCTGAAGATCGGGGACGTGCTGACCTTCGACTACCCGGTCGAGCGCCCGGTCGATTTCCTGGTCAACGGTAAGCTGAAGTACCACGGCCACGTAGCCACCACAGGCCGCAACCAGGTCTTCGTGGTCCAGGAGCTGCACAAGGCGGAGTAGGCCGCCACACCACGTTTCCCACGGGATCCGGGAATCCCTGCTTGCAGCGGCAGGCGAAACCGCCGGCCCCGCCCTCAGTGCAGCGATCTTCTCTGCCGCAAATAGGCCGGCTTGTCGATATCGTCGAGGTCCTCGGGCTCGGGAAGCGGTGGGGAGCCGTTGCCGGGCCAGGTGCCAGCCTGGGGTTCCGCGGGCGGCGCTGGCGGCTCGACCGGCGCGGCGGCCGGGGCCTGAGCCTCGGTCAGCCAGACGGTCTGCGCGATGGCCGGCCCTGGCTCGACTGCCAGGGCCTCCCGCGCTCCCGAAAAGCCGGTGGCGATGACGGTGACCTTGACGGCGTCCTCCATCGCCTCGTTGAGCACGATGCCGAAGTTGACCTCCACGTCCTCGCACCGGGTGGCGTCCCGGATCAACTGGCAGGCTTCGTTGACCTCGTGCAGGCCCAGGCGGCTCGAGCCGGTGACGTTGAGCAGGACGTTGCGCGCGCCCCGGATGCCCGCGTCCTCGTGCAGCGGGCACCCGATGGCCTCTCGGGCGGCCTCCACGGCGGCGTTCTCGCCCCGCGCCGTGGCGGTGCCCAGCAACGCGCATCCCATCCCGAACATGGTCGAGCGGACGTCGGAGAAATCCCGGTTGATGAAGCCCGGCAGGGTCATGATCTCCACCAGGTCGGCCACCGTCTGGCGCAGAAACTCGTGGCCCATCCGGAAAGCCTCGAACACCCCCGTACCGCGCGGGGCCAGGGCCAGCAGACGGTCGTTGGGGATGGCGATCACCGTATCCACGAAGGCGGCCAACTCCTCCAGTCCCTTTTCCGCCTGGCGCATCCGGCGCGTGCCCTCGAAGCCGAAGGGCTTGGTCACGACAGCCACGGTCAACGCGTTGAGTTCCTTGGCCATCGAGGCCACCACGGGAGCCGCCCCGGTCCCCGTGCCGCAGCCCAGCCCGGCGGCGATGAACACCATGTCGGCGCCTTGAAGGATCTCGCAGATGCGCGCCGTGTCCTCCAGCGCCGCCTGCCGCCCGATGCCCGGGTCGCCGCCCGCGCCGCGCCCTTGCGTGATCTTGCTGCCGATGGCCAGCTTGTTCGGAACCGGCGACGCCTGGAGCGCCTGCATGTCGGTATTGAGCACGTAGAATTCGACGCTTTCCAGCCCCCCGGTCATCATGTGGGCCACCGCGTTGGCCCCCCCCCCGCCGACGCCGATGATCTTGATGTTGGCCGCGGCGCGGACATCCTCCTGCATCTCGTATTTCAGGCTGTCGAGGACAGGCATGGGTCAGCCTCCAATCACCTTCGCGAAGAATCCGCTGTTCTTCCGGTCCAGTTCCGCCCGTAGCTTGAGGCGGGCGGAATACATGGCCAGGCCGGCCGCGGTGGTCCAGGCCGGGTCGTCGATCTCCGGCGGCCAATCCAGGATGCCGACGGGCAGCCCGATGCAGGCCTGGCACCGAATGGCCTTTTCGGCTACGTCGCACAGGGCCGGCAGCCGGGCGCCGCCGCCGATTAGCACGCAGCCCACCAGCATCTGGTCCATGCCGATGCGCTCCAGCTCGCGCCGGACGAAATCGAACAACTCGTAGGCGCGCGCCTCCAGGATCAGGCTCAGCTCGCGCCGCGAGGCTTCCCGCCACGGGCGGCCGGCGGGGGAGGGCAGCTCGACGAAGCTGTTGGCGGCGCTGAGGTCGGCCAGAGCGCAGCCGTGCTGCTCCTTGATCCAGGCGGCGTCCTCGTGGTTGACATTCAGGCCCTGAGCCACGTCGCTGGTGAAGTGGTCGCCGCACACCGGGAGGCTCACCGAAGACAGCAGGGTTTCCCCATAGTAGACCGCGACGTCGGTGGAGTGCGCCCCGATGTCCACCACCAGGTAGCCCTCGCGGCGGTCCTCCGGCCGCAGCGCGCCGTAGGCTGCGGCCAGCGGCTCGAACACCGTCTCTTCGACCACCAGGTGCGCCTCGTTCGCCGCCCCGACCAGCGCCTGGTGCTGTTGCAGAGATCCCGTGACCAGATGGACGTAGACCTCCAGCCTCGATCCGATCATCCCGCGGGGGTTGCGGTGGCCCGGCCGTCCGTCCACGGTGAAGTCCTGCGGGAACAGGTGCAGCAGCGTCTCGTCTTCCTGGAATTGGATGCGCGAGGCGCGCTCCACCACGCGGTTCACGTCGTTCTGGTCGATCTGGCGCGGGAAGCCAATCTCGTAACCGCCCCGGCCGTGCGCGCCGCACACGCTGTTCCCGCCCACTCCGAAGACCGCCGAGCCGACGGCTGCCTGGGCCCGCCTCTCCGCCTCGCGGACCGTGCCCAGGATCGAGTCCGAGACCGCTTTCTGGTCGGCAATGCGGCCTTTCTGCCAACCCTGGGAGGGCATCTCGGCATAGCCCAGGAAGCGAACCTGGGCCTGTTCCAGAAGCAGGATGAGGCAGCGGGTCCAGAGACTGCCCGCGTCCACCCCCACGGCGAAAACCGGCTTGGCGCTAGCGCGCATTGGAACCCCCAGGGCGCCACCGGCGCCCATCCCACCCGCGAGCGTGAGCCAGCGGTCTACTTGCCATGCGGCGCTCCATCCAAGGCCGTGATGCGGTCGTCCAGCCGCAGGTCGAAGGTCCGCGCTGCAGGCAGCCGGCGGCTGATTTCGGCGTAATGGCCCAGGAAGTTCTGCACGCGCGGCAGGTAGCGCTGGTTGCCCAGCATCAGGCGCACCACCCGGCCCTGGATGCTGTAGGTGATGCCCAGGTTGTCCGGATCGCCCGCGTTGATCTCCGCGATCTGACCGGTATAGGCCTTGACTTCCCGGATCATCTCCAGCGCCTCCCGCACCCGCCCGCGCCTTCCCGCGGCGGGCTGCTCGCGCGACAGGCCGTAGAGTACCGGCAGCGCAAAGCTGGCGCGCGGCGGCGGTTCCAGAATCACGCCCTCCTCGTCCACCAGCGCCACCTCGTAGTAAGCCGCCCCGGGCTGCGGCAGCATCGCGAAAGCCACCGGCGCCCGCTCCACAATACTGACTTCCACCCGGTTCGGCCAGCGGCGGGAGACCACCGCATCGCGAATCCAGTCGATCCCCACCAGGGCGCGCCAGCGCTCCCCCACCGGCAGCAGATAGATGCTGCGCCCGAAATCTTGTGCGAATACCGCCGCCACCCGCGCCGCGGGCGCGTACTCCAGGCCCTGGATCCGGAGGTTGGGATGAGCTTCCAGACTCCCGGACAGGATGAAACGCGGGTTGCTGGCCAGGAATCGGTCCAGCCGGTACCCAGCCGCAATCGCCCCCAGCGCCAGCAGGACCGTCGCGGCCCCGATGAGCCAAGGATGGCTGCGGTCGCGCCAGCCGGGGCGGGCCTCTGGCTTGGAACGCGCGCGGCGCGGCGGCGATGCGGGCTCGGGCGGCTCCACGGGAGCATCCTCGGCCAGTTTCAGGTCCAGTTGAGCGCTTTGTCTGCGAGCCATGATCAGCCTCCGCGCAGGCGCTCCAGCATGCGGTCTCCGGCCTGCCAAACGTTGCCGGCGCCCAGCGTCAGCACCGCGTCGCCCTCCTCCGCCACCCGAAGCACGGCATCCACCGCGCCGCCGATCGTGCCCGCGTACTCCACGCCGCGGTGGCCGTAATCGCGAATGCGCTCCGCCAGCGCCTGCGCGGTGATCCCCTCGATCGGCTTCTCGGAGGCGGCGTAGATGTCCAGCACGTACACCGTGTCGGCCTGGTAGAAGCAGCGCGCGAAATCGTCCATCAGGTGAAAAGTGCGGGTGTAGCGGTGCGGCTGGAAGATGACGTGGATGCGGCGGTAATGGCACTGCCGGGCCGCGGCCAACGTCGAGCGGATCTCGGTGGGGTGGTGGCCGTAGTCGTCGATGACCGTGACCCCGCGCTCCATGCCCCGGACCTGAAACCGCCGGTCCACTCCGCTGTACGAGGCCAGCCCCTCGCGGATCGCCTCCACGGGGAGTTCCAGCTCCAGGCCTACCGCCACCGCGGCCGTGGCGTTCAGCACGTGATGCGCGCCGGGAACCTGGAGCCGGAATTCACCGAGGTCCGCCCCGCGGGAGTGCAGGCGAAACACACTCGAAAAGTGGGCGCTGGAGCAGTCGCTCACCACCAGGTCGGCCTGCGCCCGCGTGCCATAGGTGATCGTCCGGCGCCGCACCTCGGGCAGGATCCGCTGAACGTTCTCATCGTCCAGGCACAGTACCGCCGCGCCATAGAACGGCACCTTGTTGACGAACTCCGCGAAAGCCGCGCGGATCTCCTCGATCGAGGCGTAGTAGTCCAGGTGCTCGCGGTCGATGTTGGTGACGATCGCCAGGATCGGCGAGAGCTTCAGAAACGACCCGTCGCTTTCGTCCGACTCCACCACCAGGAACTCGCTCTGCCCCAGCCGCGCGTTGGAGCCCCCGATGGATTGCAGCCGGCCCCCCACCACCACCGTGGGGTCCTGGCCCGCGTGGCTCAGGATCGTGGCCAGCATCGAAGTGGTCGAGGTTTTGCCGTGGCTGCCCGCCACCGCGATGCCGAACTTCAGCCGCATCAGCTCCGCCAGCAGTTCTCCGCGGGGAATCACCGGGATCTGAAGGCGGCGCGCTTCCTGCACCTCCGGGTTGTCCTCCGGGATCGCCGAGCTGACCACCACCGCGCGCGCCGATCCCACGTTCGCGGCGGCGTGCCCCTCGTGGATGGTTGCGCCCAGACGCGCCAGCCGCTCCGTGATCGCGCTGAGCTTGAGGTCCGAGCCGCTGATCGGGAAACCCAGGTTCAGCAGCACCTCGGCGATGCCGCTCATGCCGATGCCGCCGATGCCCGTGAAGTGCAGGTGCTGTGGCTTAAGAAACATCTTGGTGACGCCCGCGGCGGCGCGCGGGACGGAGCCGGACGACACGCCGCGGGAGCCGCCGCCACCGCTTTCCCGATCCGCGGCAAAAAAACATTTCTTTACGCTATTGTTTCGGCTTCCGCTCCCCATGTCAATCAAAATCTTGCTCCCGAGGCCAGTTGCTCGAGCAGTTCGGCGGCGCGCACGGCGGCGTGGGGGCGGGCGAACGTGCGGGCGGCCTCGCCCATCCTTTGCAGGACGCCCGCCTCCCCGCTCAGCGACCGCACCTGGTCGTAGAACCTTTGGCCGGTGAAGTCGCGGTCCGGGACCAGGCGGGCGGCGCCGGCGGCGGCGAACACCTCGGCGTTGCGCAGTTGGTGCTGGTCGGCGGCGAAGGGAAACGGCGCCAGGATGGCGGGCTTCCCGGCGGCGGCCAGCTCGGCCACCGCGCCGGCGCCGGAACGGCAGACCACCAGGTCGGCCGCGGCGAACGCCGCCGGCATGTGGTCGAGGAAGGGGACCACCTCGCCGGGAAGGCCAGCGGCGGAGAATTCCCGGGCCAGCTCGACGTAGGCGTCGCGGCCCGTTTGGTGAATCAGCCGGAGCGGGAAAGCCGCCTCGCGGAACAGCGGCCAGCTCTGGCGCGCGGCCTGGTTCAGGGTGCGCGAGCCGCGGCTGCCGCCGGTGATGAGCACGGTGAGGAGTTGGCCCGGCGGCTTGGGAGGGAGCGCGAAGAACTCGGCCCGCACGGGCAGGCCGGTCAGCTCCGTCTTCCCGCGGGGGAAATAGCGGGCGGTCTCGGGAAAGTTGATCAGGGCGCGCGCGGCCACCCGCCCCATCCAGCGGTTGGTCAGTCCGGGCGCCGCATTAGGTTCCATCAGCACCAGCGGAATGCGGCGCATCGCGGCCGCGATCACGACCGGGCCGGCCACGTAGCCGCCCATGCTGAACACCGCCGCCGGCCGCCATCGGCCGAGCGCCCGGGCCATCTGGAGCGTGCCGAGCGGGAGTTGGCCGAGCGTGCGCACGCGCCGCGCCAAGCCAACCCGTTTCAGCCCGCCGATTTCCACCCACTCGATGGGGAAGCCGGCGTCCGGGACCAGCTTGGATTCGATCCCGGTGGGCGTGCCGACGAAAAACGGCTCGTGGCCGCGCCGCTGGAGTTCCCACGCGACCGCCAGCGCGGGAATGACGTGCCCTCCGGTACCCCCGCCAGCCATGAGGAACCTCATCCCGACTGCTCGCTTACGCTCAGCAGCATGCCCAGCGAGACCATCGTGCTGAGCAGCGAACTCCCGCCGTAGCTCACCAGCGGCAGCGGGATGCCCTTGGTCGGCGCCAGGTCCAGCACCACGCTGATGTTCATGAAAGCCTGCACCACCAGCATGGTGATGACCCCCAGCGCCAGGTAACGGCCGAAATCGTCGGGAGTCGACCGCACCAGCCGCAGGCCGCGCCACAGCAGCGCCAGAAACACCGCCAGCACCCCGCCGCAGCCCACCAGGCCCAACTCCTCGCCGACCACCGCGTAGATGAAATCCGTGTGCGCCTCGGGCAGGTAGAACAGCTTCTGCTTGCCCTCCATGAGTCCCTGGCCCAGAAGGCCGCCGCTGCCCACCGCGATCTTGGACTGCCGCACGTGATAGCCCGGATCCCGGTTGAACTCGGATCGGCGCATGTAGTCCTTGACCCAGTTCCCCCAGGAGAACCGATCCAGCAGTTTGTACTCCGGGTCGAAGAAGCCGAACACGCGCACCATGCGGTACGGCTTGGCCGCCACGGCGATTCCCACCGCCACCAGGCCCGCCACGATCGCGATCCGGATGTACTTGCTGTCCAAGCCCGCCACGTAGAAGACCACCGCCGCCGAGATCACCAGGACAAACGCCGTGCCCAGGTCGGCAATCACCACCGCGACCGCCAGCAGCCCCACCGTGATCAGGGCCGGCAGCAGCGTGTGGCGGTTGTTGATGGCTTTGGCGCGCAGCGCGACGAAGTAGGCCAGGAACAGGATCAGCGCGGGCTTGGCGAACTCCGATGGCTGGATACCCAGCGGGCCGATCCGCAGCCAGCGGTGCGAGCGCGCGTCCACGAAATACACGATCACCAGCAGCACGATGACCACCGCCAGCGACGCGAACGCCCACCCCGCCGAATTCAGCTTGCGGTAATCCGCGCGCTTGAGCAGCATCATCGCGCCCACCGCGCAGGCCGCCCAGGCGAACTGCCGCAGGATGTAGTATCCCGAGTAACCGTATTTCATCCGCGCCACCACCGACGAGGCGCTGTAGACCATGACCAGGCCGAAGCACACCATTCCCAGAATCGTGCCGAACAGCACCCAGTCGGTCTTGACGCGTTGGGCCATGGCTCAGCCTTTCTCCTCCAGGGCGGCGACCAGGGACTTGAAGACCCGGCCGCGGTGCTCGTAATTGTCGAACTGATCGAAGCTGGCGCAGGCCGGAGCCAGCAGCACCGTGTCGCCGGGCCGGGCCTCGTGGAAGGCCGCGCGCACCGCCGTCTCGAGCGTGCCGGCGTGGATCAGGCGCACCGCCTCGCCGAGCTCGGCGGCGATCTTGGGCGCCGCCGCTCCGACCAGCAGCGCCGCGTGCGCCCGTTCCCCCAGCGGCTCTCGCAGCACGGTGTAGTCGCTGCCCTTGTCTTTCCCGCCCAGGATGATCCACAGCCGGCCCGGGAACGCGGCGATGGCCTTCAGCGTCGCGTCCACGTTGGTGGCCTTCGAGTCGTTGTAGAAATCCACCCCCGCCAGCGTGCGCACGAACTCGATGCGGTGCTCGACCCCGGGGAACGTGCCCACCGCCCGGGCAATGGCCTCCGGCGATGCCCCCGCCAGGTGCGCGGCCCCCGCCGCCCCCAGCGTGTTCTCGACGTTGTGCCGCCCGCGCAGCGGGATGCCCCCGAGCTCCAGGAACGGCGCCCCGTCGAAATACAGGCGCGCCTGGTCCGCGTACAGGCCGCGCGGGAGGGCCCGGGTGGTCGAGAACCAGACCGTGCGGGCGCGCGTGCGGCGGCCGTACTCCGCGCAACTGGCGTCGTCGGCGTTCAGCACCGCGAAGTCCTCTTCCCGCTGGGTCTCGAACAGACGGGCCTTGGCGTTGGCGTAGTTCTCGAAGCTGTGATGCCGGTCCAGGTGATCCGGGGTGACGTTGAGGCACACCGCGATCCGAGCCCGGAAGCGCGCGATGGTCTCGAGCTGGAAACTCGACAGCTCCAGCACGTTCCACTGCTCCGGACGCGAGCTGGCGATCATTCCCGTCACCGGCGCTCCGATGTTGCCGCCCACCTGCGCCGGGATGCCGCAAACGCTCAGGATGTGGCCGACCAGCGCGGTCGTGGTGGTCTTTCCGTTCGCGCCCGTGATGCCGATCGTGGGACCTCGAAGAAAAGCTGAGGCGAGTTCCACGTCGCCCAGCACCGGCACGCCGCGCTGGCGGGCCGCCTCGAGTTCGGGCAAATCGGCGGGAACCCCAGGCGAGATGACGATCCCATCGACGCCCTCGAACGCCGCCGGCGATTGCGGCTCGAAGGGCACCCCCATCCGCTCCAGCGTCCGCCCCGCCTCCTTGAGTTCCTCGAGCGGCTTGCAGTCGATGGCCCGCACCCGCGCGCCCTGGGCCAGCAGAAACTCCACCGCCGCCAGCCCCGACTGGGCCAGGCCCACCACCGCGATTCTCTTTCCCGCGATTTCCAACTCTCTCTACCTCAACTTCAGCGTCGTCAGCGCAAACAGCGCCATCACCAGGCCCGTGATCCAGAAGCGCACGATGATCTTGGATTCGGCCCAGCCCAGCGCCTCGAAGTGATGGTGCAGCGGCGCCATCTTGAAAACCCGCTTGCCGCCGCGCAGCTTGTAGCTGCCCACTTGCAAGATCACCGACAGCGTCTCCAGCACGAACACGCCGCCGATGAACACCAGCAGGATCTCCTGCTTGATCAGGATGGCGACCACCGCCAGGCTGCCCCCCAGCGAGAGCGACCCGACGTCGCCCATGAAGATCTCCGCCGGATGGCAGTTGTACCACAGGAAACCCAGGCAGGCCCCCGTCATGGCCCCGCAGAAAATGGTCAGCTCGCCCGCGGGCGGAAGCCGGACCAGGTCCAGGTACCTGGCGAATTCCGCGTGCCCGGTGGTGTAGGTAAGCGCGGTCATGGCAGCCGAGGCGACCAGCATCAGGCCGATGGCCAGGCCGTCCAGGCCGTCCGTGAGGTTCACCCCGTTGGAGGTGCCCACGATCACCAGCATCAGGAACAGGAAGAAGAAGAAGAAGGCGAACACGTAAGTGAATGGGTTGCCGAGCAGCGGCTCGATCACCAGGCCCGGCTTGAATCCCTTGAAGAAGGGCACGTTCATCGCGGTCGAGTAAGCGCCGTGCGCCCGCAGAAGGAGCAGCAATCCGCCGATGACCAGCGCCACGATGCACTGCGCGCCGAACTTGCGCCACGCGGTGATGCCCAGGTTCTGCTTCCTGCGGAGCTTGGCGTAGTCGTCCCAGAACCCGATGGCGCCGAAGCTCACGATCCCGAACAGCGCGATCCAGATGTACGGATTGGCCAGGCTGGCCCACATCAGCGTGGGTACCACGATCGAGATCACGATCAGCACCCCGCCCATGGTGGGCGTGCCGGCTTTCTTCTGGTGGGACGTGGGGCCGTCCTCGCGGATGTGCTGCCCGATCTGGAACTGCCGCAGCTTGCCGATCAGCCAAGGGCCCAGCACCAGGCACAGGAACAGCGCCGTCATGCTGGCGAAGGCGGTGCGAAAAGTGATGAAGCGGAACACCCGGAAGGGACTGAAGTGCGAATAGAGCTGTTCGTAAAGAAGCCAGTAGAACATTACGCGAGGAACCTCTCCAGGGCGGTCTCGACGTGGGTGCTGCGGGAACCTTTGAACAGGACCGCATCGCCCTCCGCCAGCAGGCTGCGGAGGAATTCGCCGGCCGCGGCGGGGTCGTCGAAAAAGAACGCGGCGACGGCCGGCAACCCTGATCGAACCGCTTGGTCGACCATTCGGCCGGCCGCGCCGCGAATCCCGACGAGCACATCAACCCCGCACGCAACGGCGTAGTTGCCTACGTCCCGGTGCAAAGGCTCGGTCCAACGGCCGAGTTCGAGCATCTCCCCCAGCACGGCGACCCGGCGCCGCGCCGGCGTACCCCGAAGCACGTCCAGCATCGCGCGGACCGCCTCCGGGTTGGAGTTGTAGCAATCGTTCAGAATCGTGATCCCGGCATGGGTGAAGCGCTCGCCCCGCATTTTCCCGGGCTCGAGCGATCGGACCGCTTCGCGCAGCCGCTCCGGTGCAATCCCGAAGACCCCGGCCACGGCGATCCCCGCCAGAACGTTCAGCAGACCATGCCGGCCCGCGAGACTACATTCGAAATCCGTGCTCCCCAGGCGGAACTTCACGCCGGCGGGCGAGTACTCCACCTCGGCCGGCCGTACCTCCGCCTCCGGGGAAGTGCCGAAGCTTATCGCGGGTCCGGCGTGGATTTCACGGAAGCGCGCCACCCGCGGATCGTCGGCGTTCAGCACCGCGACGCCCTCCCGCGGAAGCGCCTCGATCAGCTCCCGCTTGGCCAGCGCCACTTCGTCCAGCGACTCGAAGAACTCCGCGTGCGCGAAACCCACGTTGGTGACCACCCCGACCTCCGGGCGGGCAATCGAGGCCAGCCTCCGGATCTCCCCTGGGTGGTTCATCCCGATCTCCAGCACCGCCGCCCGCGCCTCCGCCGGCAGGCGCAGGATGGACAGCGGCAGCCCGACGTGATTGTTCAGGTTGCCGATGCTCTTGCCCACCGGCATTTCCACAGCCAGCAGCTCGGCGATGATCTCCTTGGTGGTGGTCTTGCCCGCGCTCCCCGTCACGCCGATCACCCGGCCTCCCCACTGATCGCGGGCCCACGCGGCCACCTGTTCCAGCGCCGTCAGGGTGTCGGGCACCAGCAGCGTCGGCGCGTGGCCGTCGGCGCTCGAAACCACCGCCGCCGCGGCGCCCTTCCGGAAAGCCTGGTCCAGGAAATCGTGCCCGTCGTGATGCGGGCCGCGCAGCGCGAAGAACAGGTCCCCGGGCTCGAGCGTGCGCGTATCGACGCTCCAGCCCCGGATGCCTGCCCGAGGCGCGCCTTGTGCCAGGACGCCGGCCACCTGCTGGAGATCGAACGTCATGCCCGGTACCCCAGTTCTCCGAGCACTCTGCGGGCCACTTCGCGGTCGTCCAGCGGAATGGTCCGGTCCTTCAGGATCTGGTAGGTCTCGTGCCCTTTGCCCGCCAGGATGACGATATCGCCGGGCTCCGCCCGCTGGAGCGCCAGCCGGATGGCTTTCTCCCGATCCGGCTCGGTCAGGTACGGGGTGTCGTGGCGGCCCAGGCCGACCGTCGCATCGTTGATGATGGCCAGCGGGTCCTCCGAGCGCGGATTGTCCGAGGTCAGCACCACGAAATCGCTCAGCGCGGCGGCGGCTTCCCCCATCAGCGGGCGCTTGGCGCGGTCGCGGTCCCCGCCGCAGCCGAACAGCGTCAGCACGCGCTTGGGATCGAGGCCCCGCGCCACCGAAATCGCGTTCCGCAGTGCATCGTCCGTGTGCGCGTAGTCCACCACCACCAGGAAGGGCTGGCCGGCTTCGACTTTCTCGAAGCGCCCCGGCACGGCGCGGCACTCCGCGATCCCGCGCACCATGGTCTCAGCCGGAATGCCGTAGCTCGTCGCCGCGCACCAGGCCGCCAGGATGTTGTAGACGTTCATCCGCCCCGGCAGCGGCGACGCCACCGCCACGCGCTCCGGGCCGTGCTGCACCTCGAACCGCAGCCCCTCGAAACCGGAGTGCACGTTCACCGCGCGCACCCTGGCGCCGCTGTGCAGGCCGTAATGCAGCGTCTCGGTTTCCGCGCCCGCGCGGATCAGGCGCCCGTAGGGGTCGTCGTGGTTCAGGACCGCGAACCGCGGCGCCGGCGCCCCCGCGCCCTCGAACAGCATCCGCTTGGCGGCGAAGTACTCCTCCATGCTGTCGTGGAAATCCAGGTGATCGCGCGTCAGGTTCGTGAATACCGCGGTGTGGAACCGGATGCCATGCACTCTCCCCAGCGCCAGCGCGTGGGAGGAAACCTCCATGGTGGCGTGAGTCCCGCCGCGGGCTTCCAGTTCCGCGAACATCCGGAACAGGTCGAGGGATTCCGGCGTCGTGTTGACCGCGGCCACCGCCCTGCCGCCCAGACGGTATTCGATCGTGCCCACCAGCAGGGTGGTTCGGCCCGCGGCGCGCAGCACCGAATCGAGAATGTAGGAAGTGGTCGTCTTGCCGTTCGTCCCGGTGATGCCGGTGATGCTCAGCCGCTCATCCGGGCGCCCGTAGAAGGCGCGAGCGGCCAGCGCCAGCGCGCGCCGGCCGTGTTCCACCTGAATCCAGGCGCCCGCGACGAAACCCTCCGGCCGCGCCGATTCGCTCACCACCGCGACCGCGCCGCGCTCCATAGCCTGGGCGGCGAAGGCCCGGCCGTCGGCTTTCTGGCCCGGAAACGCGAAGAACAGAAATCCCGGAGCGGCCTGGCGCGAATCGTAGGCGATCCCGCGGACCTCGGTCTCGCCGAGGCCATTCGGAAGCGCGGATTGGGGCAGCAGGTCGCCGAGGATCATTGGAACTGCACTCGCACTCGTTCTCCGGGTTGCAGGAACGCGCCGGGCGGAGGCGCCTGGCCCTGGGCTACTCCGCTCCCCATCACATCCACCGGCACCCCGGCCGCCATCGATTCTTCCAGCACCGCGCGCACCGTCTTGCCTTGGAAGCTCGGCACTCTGCCTGCCGCGAGCACCACGGTGTTCGCCGGCGCCGCTATGGTCTCGGGCGATGTGGCGATGGGCGCGGCCGCGAGGTCCTCGGGCGGCGTCGAAAGCTCCGCGATGGCCACGTCGTTGGTCTCGGCGGGATCGAACGCGGGCTGCGGCGCCGTTTCCGGCAGGTCCCGCGGCACGTCCAGCAGCCTCAGCACCTCCACCCCCACCGACTTGAACACCGGCGCCGCCACCACGCCGCCGAACTGCTTCGTGCCGTTCAGGGTCACCGCGATCACCACCGCCGGGTTGGTTACCGGGGCGAACCCCACGAACGAGCCGTTGTACAGATGCGTGTAACGCCTCGTGACCGGGTCGAAGATCTGCGCCGAACCCGTCTTGCCCCCGGAAGTGTATCCCGGCAGCCGCGCGGCTTTCCCGGTCCCGTGCAGCACCACGCCCTCCATCAACTGGCGCATGGTGATCGCCGTCTCCGGCTTCAGGATGCGCCGCGGCGCCTCGGCGGGCTCGTTCTGAGGCTTGCCGCCGGGCCGCTGCCGCTTCAAGATCAGCCGCGGCCGCACCAGCATCCCGCCGTTGGCGATCGCCGCGCAGGCTTGCGCCAGTTGCAGCGCCGTGGTGCTGATTTCGTGCCCCATCGCCACCGACCCGATCGAGCTCTTCCCCCACAGCCGCAGATCTCTGACCGTCCCCGAGGATTCCGCCGGCAGTGGGATCCCAGTGCGCTTCCCGAACCCGAACCTGCGCACGTACTCCAGCAGGTTCTTCTCCCCTACTTTCAATCCTATCTGGATTGCGCCGATGTTGCTGGACTTGGCCAGCACGTCGGCGAACGACAACGTCCCGTAGCCGCGCTTGGCTTCGTGGATCACCCGGCCGAACAGGTTCAGCGTGCCGCCCCCGCAGTTGATCGGGCTTTCCGGGCGCAGGCTGGTGGTCTCCAGCGCCGCCGAGAGCGTGATGATCTTGAACACCGAGCCGGGCTCGAATGGCACCGAGACCGGGTGATTGAAGCGCGCGGCCTGGTCCGCCTCGGTTTGCGGAGGCCGGTTGGGATCGAAGGACGGGTAGGATGCCAGGGCCAGGATCTCGCCCGTGTAAGGGTTCATGACCACGGCGCTGCCGCTGGCCGCGTGACGCAGTTCGCAGGCCGCCTGGAGCTCCCGCTCCACGATGAACTGGATGCGCTCGTCGATGCTCAGCGTGATGCTGGCGCCGGGCTCCGCCGCGCTCGTCGCCAGCGACTCGATGCCCCGCTGCTGCACGTCGGTGAGCATCCTCACGCTGCCGGGACGCCCCACCAGCGCTTGGTCCAAGCTCCGCTCCAACCCTAGGTTGCCCCGCTCCTGGAAATCCACCGTACCCACCACGTGGCTGGCCAGCGAGCCATCCGGATAATGCCGCTCGCTCTCGCTGCGAAACTCGACGAACTCCAGCTTCAAGCTGTGCAGCCGCTCCGCTTCCTCGGGCGTGATCTTGCGCTTCACCCAGAGAAAGCCCGCGTCGCTGGCTTTGGCTCGCTCCACTCGGGCGGCCAGGTCCTGGCGGTCCACTCCCAGAACCCCGCCTAGAATCCCGGCCGCCAGTGTGGGGTCGGGCACGCGCAGCGGGTTGATGCAGACCGATTCCACCGGCAGGCTCAGCGCCAGCGGGCGGCCGCAGCGGTCCAGGATCGCGCCCCGGGCGGCTTCGATCTTGAAGGTTCTGTGCTGCTGGCGGTCGGCGATCTCCTGGTAGGTTTTATGGTTGGCGATCTGGAGGTAGACCAGGCGGCAGAGGATCGCCAGCGCCCAGACCAGGGCCACCAGCGCCAGCCCCACCAGCCGGTTCGTGGTGCGCGCCCCTTCGGATTCCTCGCCCCTCTGCCAGCCCCGCACCGGATTCGCCTCCGCGTCTCACAATCGCCGTCCGCCCGTCTCCTTACTTCGTGGGTGCGTTCAGAGCCAGCGCGCCGCTGCCGGAATTCAGGTACACCACGTGCGCCGGGTCGGGGTCCACCAGCCGCAGATCCTGCGCCATCTGTTGCAGACGTTGTGGACTCAGTAGCGTCGCCTCTTCCAATTCCAGCCGCGCGCACTCCTGCGCCAGCCGGTCGCGCTCGCGCTCCAGCGAGTGGATCTGGTAGCCGGCGATCATCCCCAGGGCGTCGGGCAGCATCAGAATCATGATGAACGCCGCCGCCCCGAGCGACAGCGTCGCCGCCCGCCAGCACTTGCGCCGCGACAGCGGATCCGCCTCCCGCACCACCCGGCTGTTGTCCACCTTCTTGCAGTAGAAGTACACGTCCTCGCAGGGCAGCGGACGCAGTTGGTACGGGTCGGGCTGCCGGTTCCAATTCTCGCGCTGTGCCTCCGCCGCCACCGCGTTCGCTTCCGGACGTCTGAAAATCGCTGCCAGTGTCGCCATTCCTTTACCCTCTCTGACCCGTTGCTGAGCCGCGACCGTAAGGGAGCGGTCTCACTTCATCTCCACGGCCCGCAGCTTGGCGCTGCGCGAGGCCGGGTTGCCTGCCACCTCGTCTTCGTTCGGCCGGACCACGTGCTTGGTCAACAGCCGCGCCCTGCCCTGCCGGGCCAGTTCGCGGAAGGCCTCCTTCACCTGGCGGTCTTCCAGAGACATGAACGTGATCACCACGATGCGGCCGCTTTTCGCCACCAACTCGGGGGCGGCGCCGAGCAGAGCATCCAGCTCTTCGGCTTCGCGATTGACGGCGCGGCGCAGAGCCATGAACGTCTGGGTTGCCGGGTGCCGGCGACCCGTCCGGGGCACGGCCTGCTCGACGACCCGCGCAAGCTGCTGCGTGTCCCGCATCGGCCGTGCCCGAACGATTGCCCTGGCTATCCTCCGCGCCCTCCTCTCTTCGCCGAGGTGATACAGCAAGTCGGCGAGCTCTCTTTCGCTCGTGGTATTGGCCAGTCCGGCTGCCGTCATGCCCTGACTTCTGTCCATGCGCATGTCCAGCGGGCCGGCCGCCGTTAATGAAAACCCTCGTTCCGGTTCGGTCAACTGGTAGCGGCTCGCTCCCAGGTCCGCCACCAGCCCGTCGATCTTCTCGATCCCCATCCAGGCCAGCGCCGCACCCAGTTCCGAGAACTTCGCCTGGCGGTAGCGGATCCGCTCCGCCCAAGCCGCCGTCGAGCGCCGCGCCAGCTCCAGCGACTCCGCGTCGCAATCCAGCGCCGCCACCACTCCCGTCGTCAGCCGTTGCGCAATCGCCCCCGTATGGCCGCCCAGCCCAGCCGTCGCATCCGCGTAGATTCCCTCGGGACGCACCGCCAGGTGCTCCAGCGTTTCTCTCAGCATGACCGGGAAGTGCATACATCGCTACTTCAGTCCCCGCTTTCTGAGCGCCGGCAGACTGGTGGGCGCCGCCTCGGTGGCCCGCTGGAGCCGTCTCACGGACGCCGCCTCGCTGTACAGATCGATGGCGCCGTTATAAAACCGCAGGTTGACCTTCTGATCCTCGATCTCCAGTTTCCGTCGCAGCCCGGGCGGCACCAGGACGCGCGCCTGCCCGTCGATGCCCGAAACCGAACCCCAGTAGTGCGCCATGAAGGCCACGTCCTCGGCGGCTTGCGGGTCCTCGGTGTACTCGGCCAGAATCTTTTCGTTTTCCATCCACACCTGGATGGGGTATATTCTTCCTATGTCGCCGTCCAGGGTGGTGACGAAGAATTGCTGCTCGGGGAAGGTCTTGACGAATTCCTCAAACTCTCTGGGCAGGCGCACGCGGCCCTTGTCGTCGCAGCGCGACGAGTATATGCCGATGGGAGGCCGCGCCGAATCGGGCTGAGAAAGAGACTCTTCCACCTGCCGCCACTTTCTATCCAGACTTTACCACTAGCCGATTCTAGCCCTCCCTCTCGACGTTTACAATACTCCTTTCCTGGTTTTTCAGGCCCAAACTGAAGATTCTTGCGAACAAAAAGCGAAGGTTGCGGGGGCAGTCCGCGCCATGGCGCAGCCCCTCTTGAGAATTCCCGCAGTCTACGCCGTCGGCTGAAGCGGGCGCCCGCAACCGGGGGACTGCCCAGCGCTCGGTAGGATAGGGCTCCAGCCCTGTCCGGGGCGTCGGCCACGTTTCCCTGTCACCAATCGCGGCGGCCTGTATCCTATGAGAAGAGGAGGTGCGGCCATGACGCTGGGTTACGGCTACGCACGCGTGCTCGATCTGCCGTTTGGGGAGGCCGTCGAACGGGCTCGCGCGGCGCTGAAGACCGAGGGGTTCGGCGTACTGTGCGAGATCGACGTGAAAGAGAAGCTCCGCGAAAAGCTCGGCGTCGACTTCCGGAACTACCTCATCCTCGGCGCCTGCAATCCTCCGCTCGCGCACCAGGCGCTCCAGCAGGAGCTGAACATCGGGCTGCTGCTCCCTTGCAACGTGGTGGTCTACGAGTTGGCCGGCCGCACCGTGGTCGCCGCCATCGACGCCGCGAAAATGCTCTCGGTGGTGGACAATCCCACGCTGGACGCGACGGCCAGCAAGGTGAACGAGAGCCTCCGTCGCGTGGTCGACAGCTTATGAGGAGGCCGAATGCTTGACTTCGTTTGGATTCTGCTTTTCCTCGCGGCCTGGTTCGCGATGATGCGCTGGGTGCTCCCTCGTTTCGGCGTCCAGACTTGAATGGCGAAATCCTGCCGCGCCGGGTCCCGGCGCCACAATCCCCCAGGCTCATCCGGCCCACCCGGTGTAAGCGTACAGCGCGGTGATCAGGCCGATCAGCGAGGCCAGGATGATGCTGTGACGTAGCGTGAAGCGGAACAGCCTGGATTCCTCCCGGCTGGCGAGTCCGGCGGCGGCGGCGGCGACCGCGATGCTTTGCAGGCTGATCATTTTCCCCATGACGCCGCCGCTCGAGTTGGCGGCCGCCGTCAGCACCGGGCTGAGGTGGAGACGGCCGGCGGTGATCACCTGCAAGTTGCCGAACAGCGCGTTGGCAGAAGTGTCCGAGCCGGTGAGGAAGACACCGAGCCAGCCCAGCAGCGCGCTAAAGAACGGGTATAGGACGCCCGTCGCGGCGAACGCCAGGCCCAGCGTAGCGGTGGCCCCGGAATAGTTCATGAGGAAGGCCAGCGCCAGCACTGCCGCGATGGTCAGCTCGGGCACCAGCAGTTGTTTCGCGGTCTTCCACAGCACGCTCGCGAACCGCCGCGGCGACATCCCCAGCAGCCCCGCGGACAAGATCGCGGCCAGAAAACAAGCGCTGCCGGACGCCGAGAGCCAGTTGAAGTTGTAGGGCGCGGGATAGGGCGCGGGTGCGGGCACCACCGGCGGCATGCGCTGGATCGCCTCGTGCAGTGCCGGCCAGGAGAAGGCCACGCTGCGGTGCTCCAGCAGGACGCGCATGGGTTCCCAGCCCCACAGGAGCACGAAAACCACCAGCAGGCCGTAGGGCATCCAGGCCAGCGCCAGCTCGCTCGCCGAATGCCGGCGGGCTGCGGTCGGCGCGCTCGCATCCCCTTCGAACTGGAAACCGTCTTTCGGTTTCCAGACCAGGAACAGCGCCACCAGCGACGCGATGGCCGCCAGCGAGCTGAGGATGTCGGTGAGCTGCGGCCCGACGAAATTCGAGACCAGGAACTGCACCGACGCGAACGAGACGCCGCACACCGCCGTGCCCAGCAGCACGCCGCGCAGGCCCCTCCATCCGCACATCACCAGCATCAGGTACGCGGGAATGATCAGCGAGACCGGCGCGCAGATGCGCCCCACCGTCGCGCTCAGCCGGTCCATCGGGAGATCGGTGACCTTGTGCAGCATGAGGATGGGAATGCCGATCGAGCCGAAGGCCACCGGAGCGGTGTTGGCCAGCAGGCAGATGCCGGCGGCGTAGTACGCCGAGAAGCCCAGGCCCGTCAGCATGGCCGCGGCCACCGCCACCGGCGTGCCGAATCCCGCCGCGCCCTCGATGAACGCTCCGAAAGCGAAGGCGATCAGCAGGGCCTGGAGGCGGCGATCGGCGGTGAGGCTGCCAATCGAGTCCTTGACGATTTCGAACTTGCCGGTCTCCACCGTGACGCGGTAGAGCAGGATGGCGGCGAACACTACCCATCCGATGGGGAACAGGCCCGTCGCGGCGCCGTACCCGATGGTGCTCAGCATGGTGACGGGCGGCATGCGGTAACACAACAGAGCCACGGCGACCGCGGCGCCGAGGCCGGCCACCGAGGCCGCCCACGCCGGCTTGCGCTTCACCCCCAGCAGGTACAGCAGCGCAAACACGGGTAGTGCAGCCACCAGCGCGGAGGCGCCGAGGCTCTCCGCAATCGGCGTGTAATGTTGTGACCACATGATTGAAATACTCATACCACAATCGCCCGCCGCTCCGCCGAATCTGCGATCTCCGCGGGAAACGCTATCATACCCTTATGCCCAACTGGACCAGGCGTGATCTGTTGAAGACCGGCGTTGCCGCCTCCGTGGGCGCGCCGGCGCTTGCCGAGGCCGGCCAGGCCGCCAAGGATGCCCCCGCGGCCTCTCCGCGGCCCGCGCCCTCCCGCGAGCGCCTGCTGCTCGATTTCGGCTGGCGTTTTCAACTCGGCCACGCCGACGACCCCGAACGCGACTTCGGATTCGGCCGCGGCAGCGAATTCTCCAAGTCCGGCGGGATGCTGATCCCCTCGCGCCTGAACTTCGACGACAGCCAGTGGCAGGCCATCGACCTGCCCCACGATTGGGCCGTGGCGCTGCCCTTCGAAAAGTCCGCCAACAACACCGTCACCGACCACGGCTCGAAGCCCCTCGGCCGCCTCTTCCCCGCCACCAGCATCGGCTGGTATCGGAGGCTGTTCGAGGTGCCCGCCTCCGATCTCGGCCGCCGCATCTGGCTCGAATTCGACGGTGTCTACCGCGACGCCATGATCGTCTTCAACGGCCACTTCATCGGCCGCCACATGAGCGGCTACGCGCCCTTCCGCTACGATGTCACCGATTTCGTCAACTACGGCGGCCAGAACGTGATCGTCGTGCGCGTCGACGCCACCCAGAACGAGGGCTGGTTCTACGAGGGCGCCGGCATCTACCGCCACGTTTGGCTGGTGAAGACCCACCCCGTGCACGTCGCCCACGGCGGCACCTTCGTCACTTCCGAAGTGCGGCCCGGCGCCGCCGTCCTCGCGATCGCCACCGAAGTCGAGAACCACGGCGACAAGAATCAGGCCGGCCGCGTCGTCTCCACCGTCCTCGACCCCGCTGGCAAAGCCGTGGCCTCCGCCACCGCCGCGCCCGTCGCCATGGCATCCTGGAGTGGCCACGAATTCAAGCAGCAGCTCACCGTCGCCAAACCCGCTCTCTGGTCCCTCGAAACTCCCCATCTCTATCGCCTCGTCACCAAGGTGGAAGTGGGCGGCGCCGTGGTCGACCAGTATGAAACCCCCTTCGGCATCCGCACCATTCGCTTCGATGCGGACCAGGGCTTTTTCCTGAACGGCAAGCCCGTCAGGATCCTGGGCACTTGCAATCATCAGGACCACGCCGGCGTCGGCTCGGCCCGCCCCGACCGCATCCAGGTCTACCGCATCCGGAAGCTCAAGGAAATGGGTTCGAACGCCTACCGCACCTCGCACAACCATCCCACCGCCGAATTGCTGGACGCCTGCGACCGCCTCGGCATGTTGGTCATGGACGAGACCCGCACCATGGATTCCTGCCCGCATGCACTCGAGGAGCTGGAAGCCCTGGTTCGCCGCGACCGCAACCGCCCCTCGGTCTTCCTCTGGTCGCTCGGCAACGAAGAGCGCGAGCAGGGAAGCGAGCGCGGCGCCCGCATTGTCGCCACCATGAAGCGCCTGGTGCGGCGTCTGGATCCCTCCCGCCCGGTCACCGTGGCGCAGAACGGTGGTTATGACGGCGTCGGCGTCTCCACCGTCGTCGATGTCATGGGTTTCAACTACAACGAGCCGGCCATCGACGGCTATCGCCAGAAGAACCCCAAGCAGCCCCTCATCGGAAGCGAAACCGCCAGCACCGTCTCAACGCGCGGCATCTACGCCAACGACAAAGACAAGGGCTACGTCAGCGCCTACGACCTCAACGCCCCGCGCTGGGCCTCCACCGCAGAGAAGTGGTGGAAGTTTTACGCCGAGCGCCCGTACCTCGCCGGCGGTTTCGTCTGGACCGGCTTCGACTATCGCGGCGAGCCCACGCCCTACGGCTGGCCCTGCATCAACTCCCACTTCGGCCTCATGGACGTCTGCGGATTTCCCAAGGACCTTTACTACTACTACCGGGCCTGGTGGAGCGGCAAGCCGGTGCTGCACCTGTTCCCGCACTGGAATTGGACCGAGGGCAGGGAAGTCGACGTCTGGTGTCACTCCAATCTCGACCGCGTCGAGCTGTTCCTCAACGGCCAGAGCCTGGGGGCCAAGGACGTCCCGCGCAACACCCACCTGGAATGGAAAGTGCCATACGCGCCCGGCGTGCTCGAAGCCGTAGGCTACAAGGACGGCAAGCAGGCGCTCGTCGGCGAACGTCAAACCACCGGCGCCCCCGCCGGGATCGTCCTCCGGCCCGACCGGTCAACGATCTCCGCCGACGGCGAGGACGTCGCCATGGTCGAGGTCTCGGTTGTCGACGACCAGGGTCGTATCGTCCCCACCGCCGCCAACGAGATCCTTTTCGAGATCGCCGGTCCCGGCCGCATCCTCGGCGTCGGCAATGGCGATCCCAGCAGCCACGAGCCCGACAAGGCCTCCCGGCGCAGTGCCTTCAATGGCCTGTGCCTGGCCATTGTGCAGGCCCTCAAGCAGCCCGGGGAAATCCGCTTCTCCGCCCAGTCCCCCGGCCTAGCGCCCGCAACCATCGCCATCCAGTGCGAGAAAGCCCGCAACCGAGGGACTGCCTAGGCCGTCCGCAGTGAGGACGGCTCGGGCTGTCCCCGGTTGCCCCTAAGGAGCCACATGGACATCTTCGCGCACGGTCTTTGGGCCGCCGCCGCCGCAACCGAGGGACTGCCTAGGCCGTCCGCAGTGAGGACGGCTCGGGCTGTCCCCGGTTGCCCCTAAGGAGCCACATGGACATCTTCGCGC
>Ga0187850_10000400_pt1 | contig 57240 bp, 50 predicted proteins | sample June2016WEW_4_15_FD_132436 | JGI IMG/M metagenome (GOLD analysis project Ga0187850, IMG submission 132436) | Peatland microbial communities from SPRUCE experiment site at the Marcell Experimental Forest, Minnesota, USA - June2016WEW_4_150 | ecosystem: Environmental > Terrestrial > Soil >...
ACAAGGCGAGTCACCACTTCGACCTCATCAACTGGTACCTGGACGCCGAGCCGGTGCGGGTGATGGCGCAGGGTGCGCTGCGCAAGTACGGCAAGAATTCGGAAATGCGGGCCAGGGACTGCCGGAGTTGTCAGAACAGGTGCCCGTTCTTCTGGGACATCACGAAGGACAAGCGGCTCACCGAGCTCTACGTCCAGTGCGAGTCCGAAGACGGCTACTTGCGCGACGCCTGCCTGTTCCGGCCGGACATCGACATTTTCGACACCATGACCGCCGAGGTGCGTTATACCAACGGCACGATGATGAGCTACTCGCTGAACGCGTTCATGCCTTACGAGGGCTACCACCTGGCCTTCAATGGCACCGACGGCCGCATCGAGCTGCGCTGCTACGAGAGGCAGCCCTGGGAATCGCCGAAGCAGGACGAGATCCGGGTGACCAGGAACTTCCAGAAGTCCGAGATTCTCACCCTCCCGTGGGGCACCGGTGGCCACTTCGGCGGCGATCCGCGGATGCAGCGCATGATCTTCATTCCCGCTACGCCGGACCCGCTGCGGCAGCGCGCCGGGTCGAGAGCGGGCGCGATGTCGGCGCTCACCGGCGTGGCGGCCGTGAAGAGCGTCGATACGGGAAAGCCCGTCATGATCGCGGACTTGATCCGCCTCTGAGGCGATTGCCCGGCGTGGAGACTCACTTGCCCGACCAAGTCTTCTTCGAGTCGCAGGAAGCCCAGTACGAGCTCCTCAACTTTCAGCACGAAGAAGACCTGGCGGTAATAACCGAAGTCCTGTGCTCTCGCGATGAACGCCGCCCGCGGGCTGTCTTCCTGGTGGGCGAACCGGGGATTGGGAAAAGGTACTTCCTCGATGCGGCGGTATGGCGGGCGCGGCGCGCGGGCGCAGCAGTTGAGATGGGCACGATCGACCTGGCAGGCTACGATCCGGCCTCCGGCACACTGGACACCTATGCCCGGCACCAGCTTGCCAAATGCACCCAGGAGCGCGACCGCATCCGCGTCTCCAGGCTTCTGGAGGAGGCGAAACTCGAAGCCACGGCGGGAGGCCCACACGCCTTCGCGGTTTCGGCGCTCTCCATCGCTCTGAGCCTCGAGCTGCCGCTCCAGGACGTCCTGGGTCCCGAGCGCCCGGCACGAGAAGGTTTGAGCCGCCTGCTCCGCCGGCTCACCGAAACGCAAGTCCTCGTGGTCCGCGTCCTGGAAACCGCGGAGCTCCCCGCCACGCTGTCCGCTTTTCTGCTGGAGGAAGCCGAAATCAACCGCAACCTGGTTCTGGCGTTCCTGTGCCATCCGAGGTTCGAATGGCCCAGAGAGGCGCCGCTACCGCAGTCGAAGCGCTTCGAGCTGCTGCCGCTCGAGGAGTACGAGCTCCGTGCCGCCGTGAACCGGCGCTTCCAACCCAATTCGTTCCCCGACGAACTCTTCCGGACGCTCTGGGAGTGTAGCCACGGATTGCCGGGAAGGCTGGCTCTCCAGATGGCGGACCTGCTGGGCGCGGGCCGGATCACCGGGTACCCCAGAGGCGGTTGGCGTCTTGTCGAAGATGGCCTCGAATCGGAAGAGTTCTCCCCGGACCTCCAGCAGCCACTGCGAACTCTCCTCTCCAGGCTTTCACCGAACCTGCGGGGGCCGATTGGCAGCTTTCTGAAATTGGCTGCGCTCGCCGGAGACCAGATCCCGGTCAATCTCCTGCTTGCGCACCTGGGGATATCCGGAGAGGATCGGGAGACGCTGCTCGATCTGCTCGATGAATCCTTCGGCCCGGATTCCAGCCAGCCGCTCTTCCTGGATTTCGAATACCGGCATCCGGGGCTTCCGGGCCAGCTCGTCTATGCCTTCTCCGATCCGATCGCGCGGCTCGAGATTCTCCGGCAAATGACCTCGCCAGAACGGTCGCTCCTCGGGGGTAGTCTCCTGGCCTTTCTGGAGGGCGCTCTGCCGGTCGCAACCCGTGACGCGGCTCGCCTCTTCCTCGAGATCGCGACGCAGGCGGGCTCCGAACAGGAACAGCAGAAGTACGCGCGGGAGCTGGCGTGGTGGATCGGCGGCGACGAGGCCGAGGAGCTTTCAGGATTGCTGCGAAAGGCGCTCCGGCAGCGCCGCATGCCTCCGAACGTGGTTTGGATGGTGGTGGACGGAACGGAATACCGGTGGCCCCCCGGCAGGAGACTCGCGGTTCTCGATGCGCTCCGCGTGCCGGTAATGGGCGAACCGCGGATCGAGGCCAATCTCGGCGCGGCCCAGGACGCCGAGGGCCACCGCACCGACCACAGCGTGGTGCCGATCGAGAGGCTCGCGGAATTCCACTACCGGCGCGCCCGCCTGCTGCACGATATGGGACGGTTCGTAGAGGCCCTGGCGGAAGCCGCCCTGGGCCTGGAATGCGCTCCCATGGAACCGCTGCTGGAGGCCGCGCTCTATGAGGTGGCCGGCCTCGTGAGGCTGAACTTGGGAGAACTGGAAGCGGCCACCCCCGCCCTCGAGCAGGCGCTAGCGATCCGCAGCCGGGTTCTGGAACCCGATCACTACGTTGTGGCTGCCAGCCTGAACAACCTCGCGGAACTCTACCACGCCCAGGGCCGCGATGACGATGCGGAGCGGATGAGGATGCGAATCCAACCCGCTGCCAAGGAAGAATAGCGCCGCCCGATCACAGCAGCGGCGTAAGCCCTTCGGTCCGCACCGTCCAGGTGTCCCGCGGGAAACCCGGCGCGGGAGATTTCGGTCCGCCGTGCCAGCCTCCCGCCATCAGCGCCACAGCCGCCAGCAGCCCTCCGTTTCCGGGCAGGTAGAGCGGCAAGTCGGGCCGCTGGTAGTTGTGGCCGTTCGGCAGGTACAGGTTCTTCGGACTCTCCATCAATAGCGCATCGACGGCAATCTGCGTCTCGCCGAGCCGCGCGGCCGTCATCGCCGTCATCGGAAAATCCCAGCCCCAGGTATCCGGCCAGCGCCACTCCCGCATGACTTTCTTCAGCGTGCGGCGCATGGTCTCGCGATCCACGCCCTCGCCCGGCAGCACGCCCAGGGCGGCGAGCATCGAAGGATGGTCGCGGTTCCGCTCGGTGAACGTCTGCGGGCAGTTCTCGTGCGCCAGGTAGACGCCGTCACCCACCGGCAGCGGCGAGAGATTCCTGCGCACGTGCTCCCACGCCGGCTCCGGATGCAAGCCCAGCCGCTTGCGCCAGAGTTGCGCCAGTTTCAACCCGTGCGCCCAATAGACCAGCTCATAAGTGGGGTTCCAGGTCTCCCGCGCCGGATGGTTCTCCTGCGCGGGAATCACCGGCGGCCCCAGCACATAGCGCCGCCGCGCCGCGTCCCAATGCGCGTACGAGGCCATGAAGTGGGCGGACTCGAAGACGACTTGCGCGTACTGATCCAGCGTTTCGCGCCGCGGCGTGGACTGGAAGCAGAGCTCGGCCAGGCAGATCGGATGCGGCTGCTGCCAGATCAGCAACGGGCCAACCGGCGAAGGGTAGTCGCGGCCCTCCGGCCCCACCATCTTGGGCCAGCGCACGCCGTCGTAGCCCTGGCTCCGTGCCTTCGCACGGGCCGTGGGCAGGATCAACCGGTACCAAGACATGCTCTTGCGGAGCAACGCGGCGCGCCCCCACAACGCGAAATGCGCGGCGTGCCACCAATGCATCTCAAGATGGAACTTGCCGTACCAACTGTTGCAGGTGAGCCCGGTTTCCTGCGGCGGCCGCGAGCCGGCGCACTGGATGGCGGTCAGGTACTGCGACAGCACGATGCGCCGCTCGAGCTCCTTCGCGCGCGGGTCCTTGCTTCCGTCGAGTTCGACGGCTGCGCCGCTCCCCCAGAAGATGCCCCAGTGGCGCTCGCTGGCGAGAAACGCGTCGGCCGGGCTGCCCCGATTCAACCGCCGCGGCACGGGCGAGAACAGGCACATAAAGCCGAAGCGGCCCCAGCCCCGCAAGTGGAACAAGTGCGGCCCGGCCTGCTCCATCTCGTCCATACCTTGCGACATGACACTTACAAAGTAGCGGTCGTTGTTCAACTGGCGCCAGAGATTGAGCTCGTGGGGAAGGCGACTCACCACCACCGTGCGGTGCGCGCCAGTGCTCTTCCAGTCCGCCGCGCTCATCTGCGGCGAGCCGTACGGGAAATCGAAGAGAACCGTCAGCGGCTCGCGCGATTCGATCTCCACCGCCAGCAGGTCCCAAACCGGATGGCAGCAGGTCTTCACCGTGACCCGCTGCTCCTTCACGCGGAAGGAACTGGTCAGGACTCCGGTCCACAGATCCAGGGTCTGGCGGGTGTCCGAGAGGTCCGCCCGGTTCAGCCGCAGCCCGATCCTGCCCAGGTGCAGCCGGTGCGGGTTCTCGCGAAGCCAGTCGAACACTTCCTTCTGCCCCTCCGACCGGGTCGCATAGCCCACCGCCCGGCCGTAGGTGTCGTACATTTCCAGCCGAAGTTCCGCCGCGCCGAGCCCCTTTGGAATGGGGAGGCTCTGCCAGCCCCACTGCGATTGCGTGCAGAGCGGAATGCCGCCCTCGTACGCCTCTGGAAACGTCTGTAGCCCCGTGACGTCCGCGGTGAAGGCGAACTCGCCGTTGCCCACCGAGAGCGGCGCGCGGGGGTTGAATTCCGTCAGCGTGGGGTTGTGCCGCCGCACCAGCCGCTGGCGATCGATGGGTTCCTTGGGCGCGCCACGCGCGAGCGATCCGGCGGCCAGGCAAAGCGGCGTACTCTGGAGGAACCGCCTCCGGCTATGAGTTCGCTCGGTCACTACTTGCCGGCTGGCAGATGGAAATCGACTTTCTGTCCCGCGTTCAGCCTGGCGGACAGGCCGCGGTCCACCAGCGCCAGGGAGGTTTGGTTGTGTTTGCCCTGGGGAGTGATGTAGTGCAGCATGTCGCCATCCACCCAGTACGCCACGGCCGTGTACACCGAGCTGTCCTTGAGCGCGATGAAGAACACCACCGAATCGCTCGCCGACGGCTCCGCCGGCTCGTTCGAAGGGGCCTGGTAAATGCGGGGTCCGGAGGAATCCGCCGGAGGAATCTCCCGGCCGTCCGGCCCGTACTCCGTCACTGCCGGCTTGGCCGTTTCCGACCCGAAATACTGATTGATGATGATCGGCGCGGCCGGCTGTGTCGCATACTGCGGCGGAGCGACCACCGTCACATTGGGAGTCTGTTGGTAGGGATACGGGTAGTCATAGCCACCGACAAAGACGGGATACAGGTACGGAACCACCGCGCCGCCCCTCCGCCCCCGGGATGGAAAGCCCGTGTACGGGGGATAGCCGCTCACCGTCGCCCCAAGCCGGTAGGCAAAGCTTGCCGCGAACGGATCGATCATGGGAGGCGGACCCCCCGTCCCCGGAAACACCACGTTCCCGTAACCGCTCGAAGATCCGTCGGTTCGGACCGAAGCCGCGCCGCCGCGGTGCTGCGCCATTGCACCGACCGAAAACGCCAGCGCCAGGATTGCGGTAACAACACACTTCATGACCACCCTCCCATTGTGAGCTTACCACTGGGACGCGCCACCCGGCGTTGCGGTTTCCGTTGGAAATGGGTAGGATGAGATTTACCCTCCGGCAGTGATTCTTTTGGCGGAAGACTGGACCGAGCAGGCAAACTGCAGGGTTTGATTCGCTCAACCGGGTTCTATGCAAAAGCAGCCCAAGAAGCTTCTGGCCGCTGTGGACGATCTGTTCTTCACCGTGAAGATCGCCGACGCCGCCAAGCGCGCCGGCCTCGACGTCGAGTTCATCAAGAACGACAAGGACTTGCTCGACAAGGCCCGGCAGGAAAAGCCCGCCCTGATCATCTTCGACTTGAACTTCAGCGCCATCCAGCCGCTGAAAGTCATTGCGAAGCTCAAGAGCAGCGCCGAGTTGAAGGCCATCAGCCTCATCGGCTACCTCTCCCACGCGCAGGGCGAGCTGAAGCAGAAGGCCCACGAGACCGGCTGCGACATGGTGCTGGCCCGCTTGGCGTTCTCCCAGAATCTCCCCCAGATTCTCAAGCGCCACTCAGGCACGCTGTAGGACGCTGCCGCTCTTCGTGTGCCCCTCGCGCCGCCTGTCACCGCACTTCAACGACCGCCTAACGGTCCAATCAGCTCGAGATGCTGCGGGGCCGCGCCGACCACCGCCTTGAGCGGGATGGAGCGGTCCAAGGTGGCGAGCTTGCCTTTATGGCGGAGAGCGAGACCCAGCAGGTAGACATCGGTGATCTTCTGGTGGTCCGCGATGAACTGGGGGCGAAACAGGGTCTGGTCCAGGAGCGAGACGGAGTCGTCCCAAAACTGGTGATCGGGGGCTGAGCAGAGCAGCCGGAGACGCGAGAGGACCTCGGCCGGAGCGGCCTCGACGGTGGGGTAGGCGGGATTACTCAACACGCGGATGCAGCCGTGGATCGTGATCGGGCAGGAAGCCCACCCCTGTCTGCGGTGCTGGCCGAACCAGCGATGCGCGTCCTCGTGGTTGGGGTGGGCGGGATCGAACAACGCCACCAAAACATTGACGTCCACCAGTGCGACGCTCATGCTTCGTCCCGCAACTGGTTGACCAGGGCCAGATGCGGCTTCTTGGCCCCGGGTTTCGGGGTGAACAGAGGCACGCCGTTGCGCGTCCGGGACGGGCTCTTGGGTTCGAGCCCCTGACGGGCCAGTTCCGAGACGACCTGTCCCATGGTGGCGCCGCGCTCGCGGGCGAGTTGTCTGGCGACCTGAAGCAAGTCATCGTCCAGATCGAGGGTGGTGCGCATAAACCGTAAGGATAGCACATCGGGCATCATAGTCTGGGATGCTAGATGTTCTGCACCAGGGGCTTGACAAGCATTGCAATTTGCGATACGATTATCGCAAATGGCGATAAACGGAGCGAGACGGACCGGCGAGCCGGGAGGCAGCCCCTGGGTCATGGCCGCCCTGCTGGCCCTGGCCGCCTGCACCGCCCAGATCGCCGGCGGCGGGTGGCGCGGGTCCTTGCGCCTGGATGCTGGGGAGCGCGCCCAGATGGTGGTGGATCTCGCGCCCGCCGCCGACACCGGGCGGGAGGACGGGGAGGGCGGCTGGGAAGCGGTCCTGGAAGCCGGCGGGATTCGTGTGCGGCTGCTGTTGACACCCATGGCGAATTGTGATTAATATATGGCAGATTGTGATATGAGACTCGGAGAGAAGCTCCGGTACCTGCGCGAGGTCGAGGGCGCGCTGCGCGGCTTCAACCGCGCGCTGACCCAGCAGGAGGTGGTCCGCCTGCTCAAGAAAGAACAGGGCAAGGCCATCAGCCAGTCCTATCTTTCGCAGATCGAGAGCGGGGCGCGGCCGCACCTGACCAACCCGACGCGCATGCTGCTGGCGCGCTTCTTCAAGGTGCAGCCGGGCCACTTGGTGGACGACCCGGAGGGTTTCCGCACCGAGCTGATCTCGGGCCTGGGGGCGAGCGAGAACAAGCTGGATCTGTTGCTGAGGGAGGGGGCGGAACGCTTCCACGACGATCCGGAGCTGCGCGAGGCGCTGCTGAAGGTGGCCCGCCACGAGGACTCGCGGAGGTGCGTGGTGCTGCTGGGGGAGATCCTGGACAACCCGGGACTGGCCGAGCGCCTGTTGCAGGTGCTCGGACCGGCCGCCGGAGGGAGGCATTCCCGATGACGTGGGCGGATTTCTATCTGATTTGCTTTTTCGCGGGCTTCTTCCTGAGCCTGGTATCGGTTCTGGCCGGAGGACTGCACGTGGTGCACCTGCCGCATCTGCATTTCGACCACGGCGTGGACCTGTCCCACGGAGACGCCACGGATGGCGGGGGCAGCGGGGAGGTATCGCCGATCAACTTCGGAACGATTACCGCGTTCCTGGCGTGGTTCGGCGGCGCCGGCTACCTGCTTACGCGCCATTCCAGCGTCTGGTTCCTGCTGGTGCTGGGGATCGCGAGCGTTTGCGGCCTGGCCGGGGCCACCTGCGTGTTTCTGTTCCTGGCCAAACTGGTGGTGAAAAAAGAGGACGTATTGGATCCTGCCGACTACGAGATGGTCGGAGTGCTGGGCAGGATCAGCAGCGTGATCCGGGCCGGCGGCACCGGCGAGATCGTGTTTACCCAGGGCGGCACGCGGCATTGCGCGGGCGCCCGGAGCGAGGATGGAGCGGCGGTTCCCAAAGGCACCGAAGTGATCGTCACGCGTTACGAAAAAGGGATCGCCTACGTCCGGCGCTGGGATGAGATGACCAACTCGGGGCTCGAATGAGGCGCCGCCTCATCGCCCCCAAGCAGCGCAAGGAGAGCGCACGAATATGAGTGGAACCCAACTAGAAATTGCCATGTACGTCGGTCTGGCGATACTGGCTATCATCTTCATCATTTCCGTGTGGGCCAGCCTGTACCGGAAGGTGGGGCCGCACGAAGCCCTGATCGTCTACGGCTGGCGCGGAACCCGCATCGTCAAGGGTCACGGCGCGCTGATCGCGCCCATGTTCGAAAACTGCCGGGGCTTGTCGCTGGAGCTGATGTCGTTCGACGTGGCGCCGAAGCAGGACCTGTACACCAAGCAGGGCGTGGCGGTGACCGTGGAAGCGGTGGCGCAGATCAAGGTGAAGTCCGACCCCGAGTCGATTCAGACGGCGGCCGAGCAGTTCCTGACCAAGTCGCCGCAGGAGCGGGAGGGACTGATCCGGCTGGTGATGGAAGGCCACCTGCGGGGCATCATCGGCCAGCTTACGGTGGAAGAGATCGTCAAACAGCCGGAGATGGTGGGAGACCGCATGCGGGCCACCTGCGCGGACGACATGAGCAAGATGGGGCTCGAGGTGATCTCGTTCACCATCAAGGAAGTGCGGGATCAGAACGAGTACATCACCAACATGGGGCGGCCGGACGTGGCGCGCATCAAGCGGGACGCCGACGTGGCCACGGCGGAGGCCGACCGGGATACGGCGATCCGGCGCGCGGTGGCGCAGCGCGACGCGGCGGTGGCCCGGGCGGATGCCGACAAGCAGCGGGTTCTGGCGGAGACGCTTTCGCAGGCCGCGCAGGCCGAGGCGCAACGGGACCTGGAAGTCAAGCGGGCCACCTATCTGGAGACGGTCAAGAGGCAGCAGGCGCAGGCCGACAAGGCTTACGACATCCAGACCAACGTGATGCAGCAGCAGTTGGTGGCCGAGCAGGTGAAAGTGCAACAGGTCGAGAAGGAGCAGCAAGTGCTGGTGCAGGACGCCGAGATCGAGCGCCGCAAACGCGAGCTGATCGCCACCGTGCTCAAGCCCGCCGAGATCGAACGGCAGCGGATCGAGACGCTGGCCGAGGCCGAAAAGCAGCGGCTGATCGCGGAGGCCGAAGGCCATGCGGCCTCGACGCGCGCCACCGGCGAGGCCGAAGCCGAGATCATCTTCAAGAAAGGCGAGGCCGAAGACAAGGCGCTGAACGTGAAGGCGGGAGCCTACCAGGAGTGGAACCAGGCGGCAGTGGTCGACCGGCTGATCAGCGCGTTGCCGGAAGTGGTGCGCGCGATGGCGGCGCCGCTGGCCAACGTGGACAAGATCACCATCGTCTCGACGGGAGACGGCGGCGCGGCCGGGATGCACAAGATCACGGGCGATATGGCCCAGATGGCGGCGCAGATCCCGGCGCTGTTCGAGACGCTCTCGGGGATGAAGCTCTCCGAGCTGCTCTCGAAAGTAAGAACCATCGGATCGCAAGAGAAAGGGGCATGAAATGGCATTACTGGAACGGGTTGCGACATTGCTCCGGGCCAACCTGAACGACCTGATCGACAAGGCCGAAGATCCGGAGAAAATGATCAAGCAGGTGATTCTGGACATGCAGAATCAGTTACTGCAAGTGAAGACGCAGGTGGCGATCACCATTGCGGATCAACACGTGCTCGAGAAGAACCGGCAGGACAACGCCGACAAGCACGCCGAGTGGATGCGCAAGGCGGACCTTTCGGTGGGCAAGGGGAGAGACGACCTGGCGCGCGCGGCCCTGGAGCGCGCCTTGAGCTGCCAGCGGATGATGGAGAACTTCGAGCAGCAGGTGGCCGACCAGAAGTCCCAGGTGGAGAACCTGAAAACCGTCCTGCGCAAGCTCGAGCAGAAGCTGGCCGAGGCCGAGTCGCGCGCCGATGTGCTGGTGTCGCAGCACCGGCGGTCGCGCGCGCTGGCCAGGGCCGGCGACGCGGAACTGGCCATGCGCACCGACTCGGACGGCGTCACCTTCGATCGCCTCGAGCACAAGGTGATCCGAGCCGAGGCGGTCAGCCAGGACAAGGCCGAAATGCTGGCCGACAGCGTGGACGACCAGTTGACGGCGCTGGACCGCGGCGAGCAGGTGGAGAAGCTGCTGACCGACATCAAGGCGCGGCGGAATAGCTCGTGACGTCCAGCTCGTAGCTCGTGGCTCGTCGCCGGGGCGTGGTTTGGGGCTGGCGGACTGGTTTTGCGGGGGCGCTGCGAGCTACGGGCTTCTTGCGTAACTTATATAACCATCTACTTGACGTTGGCGGGCGTGAAGCCCACTTACGCAGCGTGAGCAGGGTTCCGGTTCCCGCCGGCATCGGGGTCCGTGCCCCGGAGAAGATTCTGACCGTGATAGCGCAGGGCCGTAGGGCAGGCGCGAGTGCCGCCATCATCCCGCAAGGGGGGCCACGACATGAGCCGCGGTTCCCAGTGCGGGCCGGCTGGCAGCGGCCAGGCGCATCACCCAGTAGATCAATATGCTTGGAGACTTATGGCAGACCATCATGTGAACGACGTGGGTGGGACGCCTGGCGGCCTCGGCCATTTCCTGTTCGGCTTCGCCCTGGCCTGCACCGGCGGATACCTCTTGTCCAATCAAGTGACCGTGGGCGGCTCCTACTGGAGCTTCTACGGCACAAACACCTTTGGCATTACACTCATCCCCATGCTGATTGGCATCGGCATGCTGTTCTGGAGCGGTCGAAGCGTCATCGGGTGGCTGCTCACGACCGCCGGCGCGCTCTTCATCCTGGCGGGCGTGCTTGCCAACATGCACATCTATTTTCAGCCGACGAGCCTTTTCAACACCATCGTGATGCTGGTCCTGCTGTTCGGGGGACTCGGGCTGATCGCGCGCGCACTCCAGCCGTATAGCCCGAAGGCCACCGAGTAATACTGGGTCAAAGTACGGTGACACGGCGCGGAAAACGCGCCGGGGGACAGTGCTGTCACCTCCTCTGCCTCGAAGAATCGAAACGGAAGCACTGACCGCCCGGCGCCACCCCGCCCACTCCCCCCTCCTGGAACGTCGCTAGCCGGGCGCGACGTCCATGGTTATCGGTCTGAGGTCCGCTTCCGCCGGGGACGCGTCAACAGCCTCGAGCGGGCACCTTTTCATCTGCTACGCGCGCGAGGACGAAGAATTCGCGTGCAGCTCGCGCGCGTGCTGGAAGCTGGCGCGATCCCCGTCTGGGAGGATGCCCGCGGTCGCCTGCTTTCGGCGCTGGGCGGCTCGGCGTCGCGCCGGCCAGCGCCGAAATCGGACTGCAACTTCACCAACCGTTCCGTCCCGAGCCGGTGAGACAAGCCGCCTCCCGCCTCCTATTCCAGGAAATACGGCGGATCGAAGTTCGGCGCGTCGCCGTTGCGGCCGGCCATCCAGCGCAGCACGTACACCTGGCGCGGGTTCGTCAGAGAGTGGGTGACCGCGTTCAGGGCGACCTCAAGGACTGTGTGCGCTAGCGGGTCCTTGTAGTAATCGATATCCGGCTCCACCACGACGCAGTCGACGCCGTCGATCTGCTGTGCCTGGCCCTCGTGGAACGTGAGCTGAACGTTGGCTTCACCGAACCGCACTTGCTTCCAACTGCGCGTAGCGCCGGGGTGAAAGAGTGCGGTTCCCGGCTCTGGCGAGAACTGCTTGGGGCCCGCCTGGATCACCTGGTCTATCAGCTTCCGATCCGTCCAGGCGAAGAACCGATCCTGCTTCATGCCTTGCTGCTCCGAGTCGTCCCAGATCAGTTCGCGGATGTAATCCAGTGGCGTGCCGATGGGAAGAAAGACCTGCGACATGGCGGTCACCAGGTTGAAGAAGCAGGCCAGCACAGCCGGCTGCTGTTCCATAAGCTGGGTGTAGCGGTCGTGCGCGGCTGCGTCATCGGCGGCGCCCGCGGCGAGAAGTCTGGCACATTCCTTGTAGTTCTGCTTGAGCGAGTCCCAACCCGCATCCCGAAAACTGAACGTTGCGTCCGTCCCCAGGAGCATGATGTCAACGATCGCGGGCGCCTGGGGATTGACCTTTACGGGCATGAATCCGGCCTGTGAATAGCCGTGGGCCGAAGCCACGACGGTGTAATTGTCGCCGAAGTTGTCGAAGAACGGGAGCGCTTCGACGTTGATGGTGGATGCTTTGAAGTACCCGTTGTGGGGCAAGGGCACCGGGTTCTGGTTGCCGTCGCGGAGCGTGAGCAAGACTTCGCTTCCTGCCGGCATCGCGGTCCGTGCCCCGGAGAATATGTTGACCGTGATAGCGCACGGCCGAAGGGCACGCGCGGGTGTTGCCATAATCCCCTCCTTCCCCGGTCTTCGGGTGTGCATCCAGATCGTACGCCGAGACCGGAGCAGAACGCAAGATGGGGATGGCGACACTTCGTGCGGACTCGAAAGCGCTCCCTGCCCTGAGGTACAATGCCTCTTCGGGTTTTCGTGACGAACCGGTCTAAGCCTCCGCGCCGCAAGTTCCTCGGGCTGGTGGTCACGGCGGCGGCCTCCGCGGCGACCGTGTCGTGCGGCGGTTCCCGGCGCCCTTGGCGTTTCCTGAGCAGCGACGAGGCCCTCACTCTGAGCGCGGTCTCCGAGCGCATCATCCCGACCGACCAGTATGCCGGGGCCGCGGGAGCCGGCGTCGTCGCCTACATCGATCGCCAACTGAACGGCCCGTACCGGCGGTTCCGAAAGATCTACCGTCAAGGGCTGATGGCGATCGATAGCGCCAGCGCTGCGCGCTTCTCGCGCCGCTTCGCCGAGCTCACCGCCGAGCAGGCCGACCAGCTCCTCAAGGAACTCGAAGCGGGCAAGCTGCCGCCCGCGATCTGGGATCCCGCGCAGGCGAAGAGCTTCTTCAATCTCGTGGTCGCCCACACGATGCAGGGCTTCTACGGCGATCCGCGCCACGGCGGCAACACCGATGCCGTGAGCTGGAGGATGCTCGGCGTGCCACCACTTCCCCTGCGCGGCCGCTGGAAGTACGAGAGGCCGCCATGGGCCTGAGGAAGGTCAATGCCGTGGTGGTGGGCGCGGGCGCCGGCGGCGGCATTGTCGGCAAGGAACTGGCGCAGGCGGGCCTGAGCGTCGTGCTGCTCGAGCGCGGCAAATGGTACTCGGCCTTCGATTGCCGCAAGGATGACCTTCGGAACCAGCGCAACAGCACGCTAGGCAACGCCTTCGGCCCCGACGACGAGCGCGACCCGCGCGTGGTGGTCGACCCCAGCGGCCGGGAGCGCATCGTGCGCGGCAGCGAGGGCGGTTACCAGAACAACGCCGCCTGCGTCGGCGGGGGCACCTTCAGCTACGGCGCGATGGCCTGGCGCTACATGGAACAGGATTTCCGCATGCGCTCGGTCTACGGCGCGGTCGCCGGCAGTACGCTCGAGGATTGGCCCATCTCCTACGACGACCTCGAGCCTTACTACGAGAAGGCCGAATGGGAAATCGGCGTGTCGGGCGACGACACCGGGAATCCGTTCCAATCGCCGCGCCGCAAGCCCTTGCCGATGCCGCCGCTCGCGCCCACCCGGGAGCACCTGATCCTCAAGCCCGCCGCTCTGCGGCTGGGCCTGCACCCGTTCGACATTCCGATGCTGCGCAACAGCGTTCCCTACGGCGGCCGCGAACCTTGCATGCGCTGCCGCTGGTGCGTGGGCTTCGCCTGCGAGGTGGATGCGAAGTGCGGCACGCACAACACCGTCATCCCCAAAGCCCTCGCCACCCGCAACTGCGAATTGCGCACCGGCGCAATGGCCAAGGAAATCCTCACCGACGAGCGCGGCCGCGTTACCGGCGTCGCTTACTTCGATCGCGACGACCGGCTGCAAGAGCAGCCCGCCGACCTGGTCATCGTTTCCGGAGGCGCGATCGAATCCGCGCGCCTGCTGCTGAACTCCAAGAGCCGCCTACACCCCAACGGGCTCGGCAATCGTTACGATTTGGTTGGGCGCAATCTCCAGGGGCACACCTACGCGGGCGCCAACGGGCTCTTCGAAGAGGCGGTGTACGACGACCTCGGCCCCGGCGCCAGCATCGCCATCTGCGACTACAACCACGGCAATCCCGGGCTGGTGGGCGGGGGCCTGCTGGCGAACGAATTCATCCGCCTGCCTTATCAGTTCGTCGGCCAGGCGCCGAACCATGTTCCGCGCTGGGGCAAGGCGCACAAGGATTTCATGCGCCACGCCTATCGCCGCAGCATCGCAATCCGTGGGCCTGCCCAGGAGATGCCGGTGTTCGATTCCCGCGTCCAGGCGGACCCGGCGGTGAAGGACTACTGGGACATCCCCGTCGCGCGGCTCTCCGGCGGCCGGCATCCCCATTCCATCGAGGTCGGGAACTTCCTTGCCGCGAAGGCCGAGGCCTGGCTCAAGGAAGCCGGCGCCACGTACACCTGGAAATCCCTCCCCGGCCCCGGCCTCAGCGCCGGACAGCACCAGGCCGGCACCTGCCGCATGGGAAAGGACCCCAAGATCTCGGTCGTCGATCCGTACTGCCGCGTCCACGGCCACGACAACCTGTATGTCGTGGACGGCAGCGTTCACGTCACCAACGGCGGCTTCAATCCCGTGCTGACGATCATGGCCATCGCCTACTATGCCTCGGCCGGCCTGCTGCGCGGCTGGAAGGGAGGAGGCTCAAGCTGAAGGCCAGGACGAGGAACATCGCGATCGCCGGCGCGATCGTGCTGCTCGCGCCGTTTGCCGCGACCTTGTACTACGAAACCGGCGGAGGGACGGGCTGCGCGAGCTGTCACGAGATCCAGCGCTCTTACGACCAGTGGGCCCGGTCGACCCACCGAGACCTGAGTTGCGGCGCCTGCCACGGCGACGCGTTCACGCTGGACCCGGCATTCCACCTGAACAACCTGCTTCGCGTGGCCGGGCATCTTCGCGGGCGCATCTCCGAGCCCATCCGGCTCCGCCAGCCCGATCTGCCCGAGATGCTGGCGCGCTGCCAGAAGTGCCACCGGCAGGAGTTCGCCGATTGGCAGGCGGGACCGCACGCCTCCACTTACTCACGGATCTTCCTCGACCGGAAACACAACGCCAGCCACGCGCTCCAGGACGACTGCCTGCGCTGCCACGGGATGCACTTCCAGGGCGGCATCCGGGATCTGGTCAGCCCGGTGAACACGGCCGGTCCATGGCGTCTACTGGCGCCCGAACTCGCCAACCTGCCTGCCATTCCCTGTCTGGCATGCCACCAGATCCACGCGCACGGCGCTCCGCTGCCCCGCCCCGCGATCCCTGCCGCCACCCCCGGACCGAAGCAGGAGCTTTTCCGCCCGTCGCTGGCGCTCTATGATCGCCGCAACCAGTTGCACTTCGCCGTCCGCCTCCTGCCCCTGCCCGAGATGCGCGACCGCGACCGCCCGGTGAAGATCAGCCCCGATCCGCGCCAGGCGCTGTGCTATCAGTGCCACGCGCCGCTGGCCACGAACCAGGTCGGTTCGGGCGACGACCGCACGGCCATCGGCGTCCACGAGGGCCTCAGTTGCCTGGCCTGCCACCTCAAGCATGGCCAGCAAACGCGCGCTTCGTGCGCTAGTTGCCATCCGCGCCTCTCCAACTGCGGTCTCGACGTCGAGACCATGGATACGACGTTCAAGGACACCAAGAGCTCGCACAACATTCATTTCGTGAAGTGCGCGGACTGCCATCCGCGGGGAGTGCCGGCCAAACCGGGCGCGCGCCGAAGGGCAGTTCCGTTCTCGGATGCGACGCTTACTCTCCGCTGAAGCGGGCGGACGGGAGCAACGTAACACCAGTACAATAGAGCAGGATGCACTTTGAGATCGTCGGCGAAGTCTCGCAGGTTGAGACCATCGCCAGCGGGCGTGCCATCCGAAGACTCAAGTTCTTGCGAAAGCGCTATGGTGGGCGGCATTGGCGCAAACGGAAGGGCATTGCAATGGTTCGCCTCGCCAACGGCTCGATTAGACAGGCCGAAGTGCACTGGGTTGAAGCCCACGGCGTTGGGTGGAAGGGCTTGAAGATCAAGCGATTCTTGGACTGACGATGATGAAGGCTGAGAAAGCACAATCCAGGTTCATGCTCTGCATCCGCAGCGAAGAGTCAGACGATTTGGAACCCCGGAAGGTCTATCAGGTGCTGCCCGACCGGGCGGCTGTGCGCGAGGGCTATGTGCGAGTGATCGACGAATCGGGGGAAGACTACCTGTATCCGGCCGAATACTTCGCGCCATTGAGGTTGCCTGTAGCCATAGCTCGCGAACTGCTGTCCCCGCGCCGCGAGGTGTTGCAGCCCACGGCGCACAGGGCGCGCCGCGCCTGAGCGCAGTAGGCGGTGGGCCGGCGAGGGCACCGGGCGGATTGGAAGCCTGATGAGGGACGAGACGAGCAAGAAGCGTTGGCGCTCCCGAGCGAAGGTGGCGCTCAAGGTCATCGGAGTCTCGATTTTGTTTGCGTTGGGTGCCCTGGAGGTCCTGTGGGAGGATACGGACGTCGTAGGTGGCCTCGGAATGGATGACTCGGGACGACAGGTGCTTTGCCAGACCCTTGACGCCGGGCTCGACAAGTCGGGGGACATCCGGGTGCACTGCGGAGGATTCCACAATGACATCCTTGTTATATCCATGAAGACCAACGCTCCCATCGTCTTCGGCCGGATCCAGCCTGATCAGGTTAAGCAACAAATGACGAGGCCGTACACTGAGTTCCTGCAAGGCTACCAGGGCATTATCCTTCGTGGGGACAAGCAGAATGATACCCTTCAGAAACCAACGACGATCGCGGAGGTCGAGGCGCGACTGAAGGTGCTTGGCGCCAAGACCATTGGCGACTTCTATGCTGCTTGCGGCTTCGACAGGCTCCTGGTCAGGGACGAGGCGGAGAAGGTGAACTACCTCGATCTTACGTTTTCCGGAAAGCGTAACCGAGGGAATCCAGCCTCTGTGCATTAGTCGCTTGCGGGCAAGGGACACGCCCGGCCAGACAAACCCTCTTGGGCCTGGAGTGGTGACAAAGGAGTGGTGCGGCGCGCACCCAGCGCGGCAGGGAGCCGCCTCGTGAGGCGCTGCAGCCTGCGCCGCAGAAGGCGCGGCTGAATACGCAATCGTTAGCACGCGAGAAGGTCATGGCGAATCCTATCTCATACACAATTAAGATTGGAACGGTTGGTGAACTACTGGTCCAACTTCGTCTTCTTCAATACGGTGTCCAAGCGGCGCCACCGCTCAAGGACTCGGGAAACGACCTCATTGCGTTGAGGGGCCATGCCATTCGCTGCGTTCAAGTGAAAACGGGCACACAAGGCGTTCCCAAATGGCCGTGCAAGAAGAAGCTCTACCACCTCCTCGCCATCGTTCATCTTGAGGGTGAAGGAAGTGATTTGGACCTTAATCACAGCACTGTCTATCTCTTATCGAAAGAGGAGGTTGATCGCGCAGGCCGTGAGTGGGAAGCACTCGAAGGCTTCAAGCTCAACGAGCAACGGATCAAGGAGCTCTTCTGTGAGTAGTGTGCTGACACTCCGTTGGAGTTGAACCGGCGGGAGTCGTAGTGCGACCGAACTCGAGCGGCCTGCGGCCACCTCAGCCCAGGCACCGTGTGGTCACCCCGATGCCTACGCCACGCCGGGTGAATTCCTTCGCAACCATTGAGGTAGCAGCCTGACCCGGCGCTCGCCCCCTAACGAGCCGGCTCGAAGAAACTCAGCGCGTTGTCGCCCTGTTTGAGCAGGCGCACGCGGTGGAGTTGGCCGTACTCATCTTCCAGCGCGAGCCGGGCCGGGTGTTGGGCGATCACGAGGGCGGGAGGCCGCTCGCCCAGCGCGCTCAGCACGGCGTCGTACTCGCCCGTCAGGTCGTAGGGCGGGTCGAGGAAGACGATGCCGGCTTCGCGGCGCGGCAGCGCTACGAGGGCTTTGCCGCGCACCACTTCGGCGCGCGCTTCGAGGCCCAGCGATTTCAGGTTCTGGTGGATCACCTCGACCGCGCCGCGATGGTTCTCGATGAAGATCGCGCGGGCCGCGCCGCGGCTCAACGCCTCGATGCCGACGGCTCCCGAGCCGGCGTAGGCGTCCAGGAACACCGCCCCGGCGATGCGCGGGGCCAGCACGTCGAATAGCGTTTCGCGCAAGCGGTCCGGGGTCGGCCGCAGGGCCCGGCCCGGGAGCGATTTCAGCCGCCGGCTTCGAAACTCGCCGCCAATTACGCGCATCGCTTCAACCCACCTGCACCAGGCCGTAGCGCCGCTGCCAGTGCGTCCTGAGGTAGTGCATCGCCTGCCGCAGTTCGCGATCGGCGTCGGGCCGGCCCACGAAATCCGCCGCCTCCCGCCGCGCCGCCTCCAGAATCTCCGAGTCGCGCAGGATGTTGGCGATCCGCAGCGCCGGCAGCCCGGATTGCCGCGTGCCGAAGAACTCCCCCGGCCCGCGCAGCTTCAAATCCATTTCGGCGATGTAGAACCCGTCGCTCGAGTCCACCATGGTGCGCACGCGCTCGCGGCCGATCTCGTTCAGCTTGCCCGTCACCAGGATCGCGTAGCTCTGCTCGGCCCCGCGTCCCACGCGCCCGCGCAACTGGTGCAACTGCGACAGCCCGAAGCGCTCGGCCTGCTCGATCACCATCACCGTGGCGTTGGGGACGTCGATGCCCACCTCGATCACCGTCGTCGACACCAGCACCTTGATCTCGCCGTTCTTGAACCGCTCCATGGCGGCTTCCTTTTCCGATGTCGGCAGCCGGCCGTGCATCAGCCCGATCGCGAACTGCGGGAAGACCTCCGTGGCGAGATGCCGATGCATCTTCTCGGCCGCTTTCACGGCCTGCGTCTCGGATTCCTCGATCACCGGATAGACGACGTAGGCCTGGCGCCCCTCTGCGACTTGTTTCTTCACGAAACTCCACACCTGCTCGATCCGGTCCTCGGTGACGTGCCTGGTAACGATCGGCTTGCGGCCCGGGGGGAGTTCGTCGATCACCGAAACGTCCAGGTCGCCGTAGAGCGTCAGGGCGAGGGTGCGCGGGATGGGCGTCGCGGTCATCACCAGCACGTCGGGATGCGTCCCCTTCTGGATGAACCTAAGCCGCTGCATCACCCCGAAGCGGTGCTGCTCATCGACAATGGCCAAGCCCAGTTTCTGAAACTCGACGTCCTCCTCGATCAGCGCGTGCGTGCCCACCGCGATCTTGATCAGGCCCTCGGCCAGCGCCCGCTTGAACTGCGTTTTCTCGCGCTTGGTGGCCGAGCCGGTGAGCAGCGCCACGGTGTAGCCCAGCTTCGCAAACAGGGTCCGCAAGTAGAAATAATGCTGCGTCGCCAGGATCTCGGTGGGCGCGAGCATGGCCACCTGGCAGCCGTTCTCGATGGCGATGATGGCCGCCTCCGCCGCCACCAGCGTCTTGCCGCTCCCCACGTCGCCTTGCAGCAGCCGGTTCATCGGCGCCGGCGATTCCATGTCGCGGGCGATCTCCCCCAGCACGCGCTTCTGCGCTCCGGTGGGCTTGAACGGCAGCATCTGCTTGATGCGTTCGCGCACCCGGTCGCCCAATTCGAAGGCGATCCCGGGCTCGAAGCGCGCCTGCTTGTGTTTCAGCACCAGCCCGCACTCCAGCCAGAAGAACTCCTCGAAGATCAGCCGGAACTGCGCCTGCGACCGGAAAGCGTTCAGCAGCCGCAAATCGGCCTGCGGAGCGGGGAAGTGGATCTCCTGGATCGCGCCCCACAACTCCGGCAGCTTCAGCTTCTCCCGAAGGCTGGCCGGCAGCGGGTCCGGAATCGGCGCCAGGGTTTCGAGCACGCGCCAGATCAGCCGCCGGAAAATCCGCGTGGTGATCTTGCCCGCCGCCTCGTAGATCGGAACGATGCGTCCGACGTGGAGGCCAGCCTCGGCCCCCCCCTCCTCCTCTTCGCCCAGGATCTCGAACTCCGGGTGGAGCATCGACAGTTCGCCGCTGTAGCTGTCGAACTCGACCTTGCCGTAAAGCGCGATTCTCTGCCCCGGAGCGATGACGCCCGTCAGGTAGCCCGCATGGAACCACTTGGCCATCAGGATGGCCCGGGAGGCGTCGGTGAAGGACGCCTCGAACATGCCCAGGTCGCGCCGCCGGAATCCCGCCAGCCGGGTCGTGCGCACCTCCGCGATCACCGTCGCCATCTCGCCGGGGGCCAGGTCGGCGATGGTCTTCACGTTGGTCCGGTCTTCGTAACGGAACGGCGCATAGGCCAGCAGGTCCTCCACCGTGAGGAGGCTCTTGGCTTCGAGCGTCGCCGCGCGCGCCGGCCCGACGCCCTTCACGTACATCACCGGAGTGGAGAGGGAGAGTTCGGCCAAGAACTGTATCTTAGCAGTGCCACACTTGGTATCATGCCCCCATGCGCCGGCTTCGACCGATGCTCGTGCTCGCGCTTCTGTTGGCCGCCTGCTCCAGCCCGCCGCCCCAGGCCTATGGCATCGGACATCCCATTCCCCTTGGCCCCTGCGTCGTCTCCGTCGAGGGAACGGACCTCTCGAGCTGGGAAGACCGCGCCCTGCTGACCGTTCATTTCCAGCTCCAGTGCTCAACCAAGCCGCCGGGCATGAAACTGTTTTTCCAGGAGTACCGTAACGCATTCTCGCTTCGGGACGGCGACGGCAAGAGTTACAAGGGGTTCCCCTTTCCGGAACCCAAGCGGGGAACGGACCCTGGAAGCATGTTTGAAGCTCTCAAAAAGCGCGCCAAGACCTTTGAGGAGATGATGGCGAACCTGGGCATGGACCCCGATCACTGGAGTGTGATGTTCTCGGTGCCAGCGTACTCCCGCGGCTACACTCTTCATATTGAAAACCGCGCGCGACGGGCGGGCCAGCCCGGCGCGGCCAGCATCGACCTGTACCGCTAGCCGATCCTGCTAAAATAACCATTTCATGCCCAATTTGTTACAGGGCAAGTGCGCCCTGATCCTGGGGGTCGCCAACAAGTGGAGCCTGGCGTACGCGATTGCCGAGGCCTTTGAGCGCGAGGGCGCCGAGCTGGTGCTCACCTACCAGGGCGAGCGCCAGCGCGAGGCCGTGGAGGCCTGCGGCGCCGAGCTGGGCGCTTCCCAGCTCCTGGCCTGCGACGTCTCCAAGGACCACGAACTCGATCAATTGACCGAGGCGCTCAGGGCCGCGCCGGGACGCCTTGACGCCGTGGTCCACAGCATCGCCTTCGCCAACCGCGAGGACATCAGCAACCCCTTCCTGGACACCTCCCGGGCCGGCTACCTGCTGGCCCAGGATATCAGCGCCTACTCGCTGGTGGCTATCGCGCGCGCGGTGGCCCCGCTGATGACCGGCGGCGGCTCCATTACCACGCTCACCTACATCGGCTCGGTGCGGGTCATCCAGAACTACAACGTAATGGGCGTGGCCAAGGCCGCCCTGGAGGCCGCCATGCGCTACCTGGCGAACGAGCTCGGCCCGCGCGACATCCGGGTCAACGCCATCTCGGCCGGCCCCATCAAGACCGCCTCCGCTCGCGCCATCAAGGACTTCTCGAGCATCCTGGATCTGGTCGCCCAGCGCGCCCCTCTGCGCCGCAACACCGAGCCCGGCGAAGTCGCCAACGCCGCCCTGTTTCTGGCCAGCGACCTGGGCCGCGGCGTCACCGGCAACATCCTCTATGTCGATTCCGGCTACCAGATCATGGGGATTTGACATGCCCGCGGCCCCATTCTTATGATGAGGATGAAGCCGCAGTGTACCGGCAAGTACTTCTGTAGCATGACTCCGGCAGGTTTCTCTTTCTGGCTATTCCGATGATTAAAGTTGAAGGACTGACCAAGCGATACGGCCGCGTCATCGCCGTGGACGACATTTCATTTTCCGTGGAGAAGGGGCAGATCGTGGGGTTCCTTGGGCCGAACGGCGCCGGGAAAACCACCACGATGCGGGTCCTGACCTGCTTTCTACCCCCCACCGCCGGCAGCGTCTCGGTGGCCGGTTTCGACGTCCTCGACCAGCCGCTGGAAGTGAAGAGGCGCGTTGGCTATCTTCCCGAGTCTCCGCCACTGTATCCCGAGATGAAGGTTGCCGACTACCTCACTTTCGTGGCGCGGCTGAAGGGCGTGCCCAAGGGCGAGGTCCCGCGCCGCCTGAACGAGGCCTGCGAGAAGTGCGCCATCGCGAACGCCAGGGACAGGATCATTGGCCAGCTCTCCAAGGGCTACCGGCAGCGCGTCGGCCTGGCGCAGGCGGTGATCCACAACCCGGATGTGCTGATTCTGGACGAGCCCACAACCGGTCTCGATCCCAAGCAGATCATCGAGACCCGCCAGTTGATCCGCAACCTGGCGGGCGATCACACGGTCATCATGAGCACGCACATCCTGCCCGCCGTCGAGCAAACCTGCCAGCAGGTCATCGTCATCGACAAGGGCAAGGTGGTGGCCAACGACTCGGTGCAGAATCTCACCCGGCGGGCGCGGGGCGTCGAGGCGGTGGCCGTCGAGGTCGCCAGCCGCGACGGCGCCTTGGACGCTGGCGACGTCCAGCGCCGGCTGGAACAGGTGCCGGGGGTGAGCCGCGTACAGTTGATGGAGAGCGGCGACCAACTCTGCCGGCTGGAAGTCGAGGGGCTCGCGGGCCGGCCGATCCACGACGATGTGGCGCGGGCGATCCTCGACGCGGGCTGGCGCTTGCTGGAGCTGCGCCCGGTCTCCCTGAGTCTCGAGCAGATGTTTCTGGAATTGACCGCGGCCACCCAGGAAGCCGCGACGGAGGCTGCCGCGAAATGAAAAACATCTGGTTGATCTGCCGCAAGGACCTGAAGAGTTACTTTACGACCTGGATCGCTTACTCCCTGCTCACCCGGACGGCGATCGTACTCGGCTTCTTCTTCTACAGCGCCGTAGCCATCTTCGTCACGCGCAGCATGCAGGCCTCGATGATGGGGGGCGGCATGCCGATGGATGTCAACGACTGGGTGATCCGGCCGCTGCTGATGAACCTCGCCGTCATCAGCCTGTTCCTGATCCCCTTGATCGGCATGCGGCTGTTCGCCGAGGAGAAGAACTCGGGCACCATCGAACTGTTGCTCACCTCGCCGGTGCGCGACATCGAAATCGTGCTCGGCAAGTGGCTCGGCGGCCTGCTGTTCTATTGCTGCTTCCTGGCCATTGCCGCGCTGAGCCTCGGGTTCCTGTTCCTCTATGGGCAGCCGGACTGGAAGCCGGTGCTGCTGGGCTTTCTGGGGCTATTGCTGCAAGGCGGAGCATTGATCGCCCTGTGCACCTTTCTTTCCAGCCTCACGCGAAACCAGATCATCGCCGCCGACGCCGGATTCACCATCTGCCTGTTGCTGTGGGTGCTCGATTGGGTCAGCGCCTACGAGACCGCGGCCTGGGCCAAGGTCATGTCCTATATCTCGTTGTCGTCGCACTTCGAGCAGTTCGTCAAGGGCGTCCTGGATCTCAGGGACCTGGTCTACTACCTCGGCATGATCTTCCTGTGGCTGTTCCTGACGACTCGCACTCTGGAGTCGGTGCGTTGGAGGAGTTAAATGCGACTTGCCTGGCTTAAATCGAGACAGACCCACTACGCGGTGTACGCCAGCATCTACATTGCGATCATCCTCGCCGTTCTGGCCACGGCGAACTGGCTGGCCAACCGGCACAACCTGTCCTACGATGCGACTTCCAACAAGCGCTACAGCCTCTCGGACCAGACCATCAAAGTGGTGCGGAATCTCAAGCAGGACGTGACGATCAGCTACTTCGACCGGACCGCGGAATTCGCCCGGGCCAAGGATCTTCTGGAGCGCTACAACAGCCTCTCTCCGAAGCTGAGCGTGGCCTACGTGGACCCGGACCGCAAACCGCAGATCGCCAAGGCCGCCGGCGTGAAGAACTACGGCGCCATCTTTGTGGAAGCCGGCACCCGGAGAGAGGAGGCCAAGAGCCTGACCGAGGAGGAACTCACCAGCGCGCTGATCCGGGTTCTGAAAGGCGGAGCGCACAACGTCTGCGCGGTCACGGGCAGCGGGGAACGCAGCCTCGACGATTCGGGCCCCAGTGGCGCGGCGGCCTTCAAGCAGCTCCTGGAAAAGAATAACTACAAGACCCGCTCGATTTCCTTGCTCGAGAAGGCCGAAGTGCCGGGCGACTGTACGGTGCTGGTCGTCGGCGGCCCCCGGCTCGACTATACCGAACCGGCCGTCAACGCGGTGAAGTCCTATGTCGAAGGGGGAGGGCACGCGCTGTTCCTGCTCGATCCCCCGCTCAAGATGGGCCGCGCCGAAACCGGGGAGAATCCCGTTCTGGCGAAGCTCCTCCAGGACTGGGGTGTCACCGTAAACAACGACCTGGTGCTGGACATGAGCGGGGTGGGACAGTTGTTCGGGCTGGGTCCCGAGGTCCCACTGGTTTCCCGTTACGAGTCGCAGCCGATCGTGCGCGAGATGAAGGGCGGCGCCACGGTGTTCCCGCTGGTGCGCTCCCTGGATGTGAAAACGACCGCCAAGACCAGTCCCGAAAAGCTGTTCGAGACCTCCGCGGACAGTTACGCCACCACGGATCTTTCTTCCCGTGAGATCCGCATCGATCCGAAGAAGGACAAGAAAGGCCCGCTGACGCTCGCCGCCGCTTCCACATACAGCTCCGGAAAGAGCGGCAGCCAAGCGCGCTTCGTGGTCGTGGGCAGCTCCACCTGGGCCGCCAACAGCGTCCTCCCCTCGCGCAACTTCGACAATCGGGACCTGCTGATGAACATGATGAACTGGCTGTCTTCCGACGAGGACCTGATCTCGATTCGCCCCATGGAACCGTCCAACCGGCCCCTCTCGCTGAGCCGGCGCCAGATGAGCGTGATCTTCTATATCTGCCTCATAGTCATGCCCCTGGCCTTCGTGGCCGGCGGCATCAGCGTCTGGTGGAAGAGGAGATAACCGATGCGGACGCGCGGCATGTGGATTGGCGCGGTTCTGCTGGTCCTGCTGGCCGGCGGCATCTGGTGGTCGAATAGGTCCGACGAGGCTCGCGCCAAGAGGCCCCGCGCCGACGCTCCGCCCAAGATCATCGACCTGCCCGAGAGCCAGCTCCGGAAAGTCGAGATCCACCGGGCTGTTGGCGAAACCACCGTGCTGGAGTACAAGTCCGGCAAGTGGGAGATCACTGCCCCCAAACCGTTCGCGGTCGACCCGCAGGTCTCCAGCTCCCTGATCTCCAGCCTGTGCTCCCTCGCTTCCGATCGCGTGGTCGAGGAGAAGGCCTCCGACCTGTCTCAGTTCGGCCTCGCCAAGCCCAGTCTGGAGGTTGTTGCTACCAAGACGGACGGCAAGATCCTGCGCCTTCTCGTAGGCGACGAGACGCCCACCGGCAACAACAACTACGCCAGCCTCCAGGGAGATCCGCGTGTTTTCTCGATCTACAGCTACATCAAGACCGCCATTGGCAAGGACTCCAACGACCTCCGCGACAGGCGCCTGCTTCCGTTCGATCCCGACAAACTCACCCGCGTCGAACTCGCCGCCAAGGGGCAGAACCTGGAGTTCGGCAAGAACAACCAGAACGAATGGCAGATCCTGAAGCCCCGCCCGTTGCGCGCCGACGGCGGCCAAGTCGAGGAGCTTGTCCGCAAGCTCCGGGACGCCAAGATGGACCTCCCGGTCTCCGCCGAGGACTCCAAGAAAGCCGCCGCCGCGTTCGCCTCCGGCACGCAGGTGGCCCTGGCGAAGGTCACCGACGCCGCCGGCACGCAGCAGTTGCAGGTCCACAAAGACAAGGGCAAGAACTACTACGCCCGGAGCAGTGCCGTCGAGGGTGTCTACAAGATCTCCGCCGAGATCGGCGAGGGCTTCGACAAAGGCCTCGGCGACCTCCGCAACAAGAAGGTCTTCGATTTCGGCTGGAACGATCCGACAAAGATCGAGGTCCGCGACGGCGCGAAGCAAACCACGTACCAGAGGTCCGGGGAGAAGTGGATGTCCGCGGGCAAGCAGATGGATTCCACCGCAATGCAGACGGTCATCGACAAGCTGCACGACATGGCGGCCACCAAGTTCCCCGACCAGGGCTTCACCACTTCCGCGCTCGAGCTCACCGTCGCCTCCGACGACGGCAAGCGCGTCGAGAAGGCCGCGCTCTCGAAATCCGGTAACGACTGGCTGGCCCGCCGCGAAAACGAGCCCACTCTCTACCAGTTGGATGCTAAGGTGGTGGAGGAGCTGCAGAAGGCGATCGCCGGCGTGAAAGAATCCGCGCCGCCGCCCAAGAAATGAATGGTCTGCTGACCGACCTCTACGAACTCACCATGAGCGCCGGCTACTTCGCGGCCGGCATCTCCCACCAGGTGGCCGCGTTTGAGCTTTCGATCCGCCGGCTGCCCAGTCACCGGAACTTCGTCATCGTCGCCGGCCTCCCTCAGGTGGTCGAGTATCTGCTCGGGTTCCGGTTCGCTTCCGAGGAGATCGACTACCTCCGGTCGCTGCCCCAGTTCGCCCGCGCGAGCGCTTCGTTCTTCGAGCGGCTGCGCGACCTGCGATTTACCGGCGACCTGTTCGCCGTCCCGGAGGGTACCCCGCTGTTCGCCGGAGAGCCTGTCCTCAACGTGCGCGCGCCCATCATCGAAGCCCAGATCCCCGAGACGTACCTGCTCGCGACGATCAGCTTCCAGACGCTCATCGCCACCAAGGCCGCACGAGTAGCCCAGGCGGCCGGCGGCCGCGCCGTGGTCGAGTTCGGCACCCGCCGCGCTCACACGCCCGAGGCCGGCGTGCTGGCCGGCCGGGCCGCCTACATCGGCGGCTGCATCGGCACGAGCAACACCCTGACCGGCTTTCGCTCCGGCGTCCCGGTGTACGGCACCGCCGCCCATTCCTGGGTGCTGGCCTTCCCCAGCGAACTCGAGGCCCAGCGCCAGCTTCAGGAACTCCTCGGCCCCAACACCATATACGTCATCGATACCTACGATACGGTCGAGGGCGCCCGCATCGCCGCCTCCCTCGGCCGCCCGCTCTGGGGCGTCCGCCTCGACAGCGGCGATCTGATCGAGCTCTCCCGCGCGGTCCGCCGCATCCTGGACGACGCCGGCCTGCCGGATGCCAAGATCATGGCCAGCGGCGACCTCAACGAATACAGGATTCAGGAAATCGTCGCCGCCGGCGCCCCCATCGACGCCTTCGGCGTCGGCACCGAGCTGGCCACTTCCGCCGATGCCCCCGCCCTCGGAGTGGTCTACAAGCTGGTCCAGGCCGGCGACCGCTACACCGCCAAGTTCAGCCCCGACAAGGTCACCCTGCCCGGCGCCAAGCAGATCTATCGTTTCCCCGACCACGACCTGGTCGCCCTGGCCGACGAGAGTCTCCCGGTTCCGGGCGCCGAGCCGCTGCTCCGGCCCGTCATCTTCCACGGCCGCCTCCTCGAACCGCTGCCCGACGCCAGAGCCGCCCGCGAGCGCGCCGCCGAATCGCTCGGGCGCCTCCCCGAGGCCCACCGTGGGCTCGACTCCGCCGCGCCCTACCCCGTCGAATACAGCCCCATGCTCAGCGCGCTGATCGAATCCGCGAGGGGACACGCATGAAAACCGTTTTCTTCGACATCGACACCCAGATCGACTTCCTCTTTCCCGCGGGCGCGCTCTACGTCCCCGGCGCCGAGCGTCTGCTGCCCGCGCTGGCCGAGCTCAATCGCTACGCCGCCGAACACTCGATTCCGGTCGTCTCGGACATGGACGCGCACGCCGAGAACGATCCCGAGTTCAAGGACTGGCCTGCGCACTGCGTCGCCGGAACCCTCGGCCAGCGGAAACCCGCCGAACTGCTGCTCGAGCGCCGCGTGGTGATCCCTTCCGCTCCCGGCGACTATCCGATCGAGGGCGCCCAGCAGATCATCGTCGAAAAGCAGACGCTCGACGTGTTCACCAACCCCAACGTTGCCGGCCTGCTCGAGAAGCTGAGCGCCGATCGCTACGTAGTCTACGGCGTGGTCACGGAGTATTGCGTCTACTACGCCGTCACCGGCCTCCTCAAGACCGGCAAGCCCGTCGAGCTAGTGACCGACGCCATCCAGGAGATCGACCCCGCCGCCGCCCAGCGCACCCTCTCCGACTTCGTCGCGGCCGGCGGCCGCCTCACGACCGTCGCCCAGATCACTTCGGGCTGACTGGACCGCGGTCCCTCGCCGCAGCCGTTGGGTACCGTTTTCCGACTCCAGTACAGGAGTGGTGCTAGACTCTCAAGATCAGAAACTGCAACGGCGGAGAATCCCGTGTTTCAGGAGGCTCCTGGAGGCGCACGATGACCAGACTCATTCTCGTTCTTGCGGCCGCGCTGGCCGTGCCGCCGGCGTCCGCCGCGGACATGTCCGTCTACTTCGGCACGCACGCGGAGGGCCCCGGGCGCGGGTTCTCCGTGGCGCGCTTCGACGCCGCCACCGGTGTTCTGACCAAGCCCGAGTTCCTGATCGAGGCGGCGGCCCCGGCGTTTTTCGTGATCCATCCGGACGGCCGGCATCTATACGCCTCCAACTCGATCAAGACCTTCCAGGGCCATCCGGTCGGCGCGGTAAGCGCCTATGCCATCGATCCGGCGACGGCGCGGCTGACGCTGCTCAACCAGCGGCCGAGCGGCGGCGCCGACGCGAACTACGTGGACCTGGATGCCACGGGCCGCTACCTGTTCGTCGCCAACTACGAGAGCGGCAACATCGCCGCCTTCGCCCTCAAGCCGGACGGCAGCATCGGCAAGCGCACCGCTTTCTTCCAGCACACCGGCTCGAGCGTCAATCCGCAGCGGCAGAAGCACGCCTATGCGCACTCGATCAAGGTTGACCCTAGCAACCGCTTCGTCCTGGTCGGCGACCTGGGGCTGGACAAGGTGTTCGTTTACCGCTTCAACGCCCGGGACGGCTCGATGCAGCCCAACGACCCGCCGTTTGTGAAAGTCGCGCCAGGCTCCGGCCCGCGGCACCTGGCGTTTCACCCCAACGGCCGGTTCGTTTACGTGATCAATGAGATGGGCAGCACGGTCGTCGCCTTTGCGTGGAATTCCGCCCGCGGAGCGCTGACCGAAATCGAGACCGTATCCACGCTGCCCGAGGGTTTCAAAGGCGTCAACAACTGCGCCGAGATCGGTGTGCATCCCAACGGCAAGTTCCTCTACGCCTCGAATCGGGGCCACGACAGCCTGGCCGTATTCGCCATCGACACCAAGACCGGGCGGCTGACATTCATCGAGTACGTCCCCACGCAAGGCAAGATGCCGAGGAACTTCGCCTTCGATCCCACCGGCCGCTGGCTACTGGTCACCAACCACGGCAGCGACAACGCGGTGGTCTTTCGCGTCGACAAGAAGACGGGCCGGCTGACGCAGGCGGGCGAACCGGTCAGCGTGCCTTATCCCTTCTGCGAGCGGTTTCTGCCATTTCCCGCAGCGCGGAACCGGTAGCTGGGAGCGCGCTATACTGGGCGGCATGTTCTCGCGCTTGGTGTGGGCAACACTTTTTGTCGGCGCGGCGGCGCTCGCCGAGCAGAATCCGGAAGACGCGCTGGTCCGCGACATCCTTCGCGAGCTCGTCGAGATCGATACGACCGCGCGGACGGGCAACACGGGCAAAGCGGCCGAGGCGATGGCTGCGCGGTTGCTGGCGGCCGGATTTCCAGCGGCGGACATCCAGGTGCTCGGCCCGCGCCCGGAACGCGCCAACCTGGTCGCCCGGCTGCGCGGCACCGGGGCGCGCAAACCGATTCTGCTCATTGCCCACCTGGACGTGGTCGAGGCCAATCGCGCGGACTGGACCACCGATCCGTTCCGGTTCGTCGAGAAGGACGGCTACTTCTACGGACGCGGAACCATCGACGTCAAGGACGGGGTCGCCATCCTGGTCGCGAACTTCATCCGCTGGCGGAAGGGAGGCTACCGGCCGGAGCGGGACCTGATCCTGGCGCTCACCGCGAATGAGGAGACCGGCGGGCCGGAAAACGGCGTGGCGTGGCTGCTCGGGAATCACCGCCCGCTGATCGAATCGGAGTACTGCCTCAACGTGGATGGCGGCGGCCTGGAAGTCAAGAGCGGCCAGAAGCTGCTCAATGAGCTTCAGTACAGCGAGAAGGGCTACCTGACCTTCGTGCTCGAGGCCCGGGACAAGGGAGGCCATAGCTCGGTTCCGCGGAAGCAAAACGCGATCTACGAGCTCTCCCGGGCGCTGGTGAGACTGAGCGCGCTCGAATTCCCGGTGGTGCTGGATGCGGGCCGGCGGGCCTACTTCGAAGCCATTGGGGCGCGGGTGGGAGGGCAGGTCTCGCAGGCAGTCTTGAAGATGCTTTCGAGCGAACCGCCAGACCCCGCGGCGGTAGCATTCCTGTCGGCCTCGCCCGACTGGAACGCCGTGCTGCGCTCGACCTGCGTGGCGACGATGCTCGAGGCCGGCCATGCCGAGAACGCGCTCCCGCAATCCGCCCGGGCAACCGTCAACTGCCGGATTCTGCCCGGGCACGCCCCTACCGACGTGGAGCGGACATTGCGGCGGGTGATCGCCGACGACGCCATCAGCCTGACGCCGCAGAGCCCGCTGGATAGCGTCGGCAGCCCTGCGTCGCCGCTCGATCCGGAGGTGACGCGGGCGATGAAGGCGGTCACGGAGTCCTTGTGGCCGGGGGTGCCGGTTGTGCCCATCATGTCGCAGGGCGGAACTGACGGGAGGCCGTTGCGGCGCGCGGGCATCCCGACCTACGGCGTCTCTGGAATCGCCGACGACGAAGACGACATCCGGGCGCACGGAAAGGACGAGCGGATCGCCGCAACGGCTCTTTACGAGGGGCGCGAGTTTATGTACCGGCTGGTGAAGGCGCTGGCGCCGGCTACGCGGTGAGCACCCCTTCGATGGTTGTGATGTCCAACAACCCCGCGCAGCCGTAAAGCACGGGGAGCAACTGGCGGGGCGGGTAGCGGCGGCGGAGGGCGGCGACGCGCTCGGTGCCGGCGCGGTAGGCGGGCAGGTACATGCGACCCAGCAGCGGGTGCCGACCCCAGGCGCCGGAGAGTTTTTCGGCGCGCTCGGCGGAGACCAGGAAGTCGCGGCGGAGCGCGGCAGCCACCTCGGGCTGCGGCAAGCCTTCCCGCCAGGTGAGGTAGGAAGACTGGTTCTTCGCGTCGTCCTGGAGCAGGGCCAGCAGCGCGCCGATTTGTAGGTCTTCGTCAGGCAACTGGTCCACTTCATTGACGCCGTGCGCGATCAGGATGGCGTTGTTGGCGATGCCTTCGAACAGGGCGGCGGCGCGGGTGTTCATGGTGAGAACGCTGGCTTCGAAGCCGACCAATCCGCGGACGTACAGGTTCTGAAGATAAGCAAAGGTCGTAACGTGGCCGGGCACTACCTCGTGGCTCACCAGTTGCTCGAACTCGGGCACGGAGATCTCGAGCGAGGCGTTGATCTCGTAAGTGGCCTCGTACTCCGGGGCGCCGTCCGGGCGCCGCGCGCGGCCGAGGTAGTTCATCGAGCCGGAGAACCAGGCGTCCTGAATCGGCAGGAAGCGGATGTTGGCGCGCGGCACCGCGTGGAGTTCGCCGGGCAGCCAGGGCAGCAGATTCTCGGCGGCGAGGCGGTCGAACTTGGCGATGAAGGCGGCGCCGAGGGCCCGCACGGAGGCCATGGGGACGCGGCGAGGCCGGCGCCAGGCATCGACGGCCTCAAGCAGTTCGTCGCCGGTGCGCGAGGGGTGGCCGGCGCGCGCCAGCAGTTCGGCCACGCCCTCGCGTTTCGCCTCGGGATGGGAGGGCGCGGGGGCTTGGCCCGTCGAAGCGTGGACGCAGCGTTCGTAAGGCACGGGATCGCCCTTGCCGAGCAGCTCCATGGCCAGGTCCCACATCACTTCGAAGCACAGCGCCAGGCCGCGGACGTATTCGCCGCGCGGGCCGGGCATCGCGTTGCCCTGCGCGGCCAAGCCCGCGATGGCGCCACGTACGTCGACGCCGGCGAGGTAGGCGTCAATGGCGGCGCGATCCGGACTCTTGGCAGAAACGCCGCCGGAAGCACGCACGCGCGCCGCGGTGGGATCAGTGTAGGCGGGCGGAAGCGGCTCGTCGGAGAACCAGGAATCCGCGATGAAGCGGCCCGCGCCCGACGGGCACATCACGTCGCCGCCCCATAGAGTGTCGATGCCCAGGATGGCGTTGCCAACCAGGCCGGGAAAAGATTCGCTCATGCTTCCTCCTTGTGGCTGCGGAGCGATCGGTACCAGACGTAGATGCAGAGCCCGATGAACAGCGCCGCGGAGACGAGTTGCGAGACGGGCTCATTGCTGTAAAAAGGCGTCGTGATGAGGGTCTTCGAGTAGCCCGGCGCCAGGCGCAGAGCGGCCCCGATGACCCCGCCGATCGCGCCGCCAGCCATCAGGCCCGAGGCGATGATGACCCCGCGCTCGCGAACCAGGGCGTCGCGCTTTCCGAGGTAGTGCGCCAGGAACCCGCCCACCAGGGCGGGCGTGTTCAGCTCCAGCGGCAGGTACATGCCCAGCGCGAAGACCAGCGCCGGCACGCCAAGCATTTCCATCGAAAGTGCGATCATGGCCCCCGCGCCGAACAGGATGTAGGCAATCGGCTGGTGGCTCATGAAGCCCTGGACCAGCGCCTTCATGATGGAGGCCTGGGGCGCCGCCAGCACAGCGCGCGCGTCGCCGGGTATGGCTTCGCCGAACTGGAAAGCGCGGGCCAGCAGCACGATCGTAAGGCCGCTAGCGGCGGCCGCCGCCAGCACGCCCAGGAACTTCACCTTCTCCTGCGCGGCGGGCGTCGAACCGAGCCAGTACCCGGTCTTCAGGTCGGTGATGGTCTGGCCGGATACCGAAAGCGCCGTGCACACCATGCCCGCGATGGCCATCACGAAGAACATGCCCGCGGTTCCCGAAAAACCGAAGCGCAGCAGCACGGCCGAGGAGATGATGATGGTCAGCATGGTCATGCCGGAGACCGGGTTCCGGGCCGTGGTGGCAATGGCGTTGGCGGCGACCGAGGTGAAGAAGAACGAAAACAGCAGGGTCATCAGCAGGCCGGTGACGACGATGGCTAAGGCCGAGGTCAGGCTCCCAAAGAAAATGCCGGCGCAGAGCGCGCTGAGAATCACACCGAGCAGGATGGTCATCACCGAGATGTCGCGGTCGGTGCGTTCCAGCCCGCCACCCTCGCCGTGGCGGAACGTGCGCGCGGCGATCGAGAACGATCCGGCGACGATGCGGAGCGACTTGACGATGCCGAAGATGCCAGCCGTGGCAATCGCGCCGACTCCGACGTAGCGCACGTAGTTGCCGAAGATGTCGCCCGCCGTCATCTTGGCAATCGGGTCGGTGGCCGGGTAGACGGCGCCCGGAAGGTGGCTGCCGATCATCCAGATCAGGGGTACGAGCACGAAGTTCGCCAGCACGCCGCCCGCGCACAGAATCATCGAGCTCCGCAGACCCATGACGTATCCGAGGCCCAGGATGAAGGCGATCGCATCGAAGCTGAAGACGACCCTGCCCCGCTCGGTCAGCGCGCGCATGGCGGGAAGGAACTGGAAGTCGACTTTCTCCTTCCAGACCTGGAACGTGGTGACGAAGAAATCGTAAACGCCCGAAATGGCCGTGGCCTGGAGCAGCAGCTTGGCCTGCGAGCCGCCCTTCTCGCCGGTAACCAGGACCTCGGTGATCGCCGTGGCTTCCGGGTAGGGGAACTTTCCGTGCATTTCGCGGACGAAATAGCGGCGCAACGGGATGAGGAACAGGACGCCGAGGCAGCCGCCGGCCACGCAGATGAAGATGGTCTGGAGGGGGTGGGGATCGAGCTTGAGGATGTAGAGCGCGGGCAGCGTGAAGATGGCGCCCGCGGCCACCGCGCCCGCGGCCCCGCCGATGCTGGTGATGATGACGTTCTCCAGCAGGCTCGAGCGGCGGCGGAAGACGCGCGCCAGACCGATGGCCAGGATCGAGATGGGAATGGCCGCCTCCATGACCTGCCCCACCTTGAGGCCGGAATAGGCCGAGGCGACGCTGAAGACGATGCACAGCAGGACGCCCCAGCCCACCGAGCGCCAGGTGAGTTCCGGCAGAGTGGCGCCGGCGGGCACCACAGCCTCGTAGACGGCGCCGGGCGCAAGCGGCGTATAAGCGTCCTCGGGAAGCGATTTGGTTTCGGGCGTCTCGTTGGTCTCCGGCATATGCCTCCTACAGGCGGGCATTATACCGTGACGGGCAAGGGTAAAATGGGGAGCACGTCTCATGCTCATACCTCTGGATTCCGTCGTCGCAGCGCGCCGCAAACTCTACCAGCAGATGGAAGCCGGCACGCTGACCCACGAGCAGGCCTTCCGGCAAGCGCTCGAACTGGATCCCAATGACTGGGTCGCGCTAGCCGGGCTATCGGCAATGAGGCGCGAGTCGGGGGATCTGGAGGAGGCCGAACGGCTCTGCTGGCGCGGCCTTCGGGCGCACCCTTGCGGGAACGAGTTCTATGTTTTTCTGGCTGGTCTGGTAATGAGGCACAAGAAGAGTTCCTCGCTGGCGGAGGGACTGATGGAGCTGGGCTTGCGGAAGATGCTTCGCGACGAAGAGGCGCTGAACGAGTTTCTCAAGTCGGACTCGAAGTTGCAGACCCGCGCGGACGTGGAGGGGGCGGCAGCGGCGTTGACCACACTGAGGACATCCGAGCCGCAGCGGGCGACGGATGTGCTTCGGCCCTACCGGCTCATTCACGAGTTGCAGGTGGCGCCGGGCGGCCGGCTGAACCGGGAACTGGTGGACCTCGTCGTGGAGCACGGCGCGGAATGCGGGCCGTTGCTAATCGGGGTGCTGCGCGGGTGGTGCGAAGAGCGACTGCCCGAGGGCGATGATTTCCCCGCCGAGGCCAGCCTGGCGCTGCTGGGGGAGATCGGCGACCCCGCGGCGCTGCCCGAGTTGCTGGAGTTCTCCACACTGGAAGAAGAAGTGCTCAGCGAAATAGCCCACTGGGCGGTGGCGCGCATCGCCGGCCGGCGGCCGGCCGAGACGCTCCAGGCCTTCCAACGGATCGCTGCCGAGGCCGATCCCATCGCGATGAGCGCCGTCGCCCAATACCTGGCGCTGACGCCGCCCGTGGAAGGCGCCGGCGAACTCCTGATCGGCATGATCGAGCGTTTGAGAAGCCTGCGAAAAACGGAGCGCGACAGTTTGTTCGTGTGCGTGGCGACGGCGCTTCTCGGAGTCGAAAGGGAGCGCGGGCCGGCGATCGTCGAAGCCGCGTTCGACCGGCACTCGCGGGCGCTGACGCAAAAGGGGCGCGCGCGCTGCTATCAGCTTCTGAAGGCCTGGGACTCCCATCCGCACCGCGAAATCGAACCGGACCAGCGAACCGTCTACGACTTTTGCTGCTGGCGGGAGCGCGAGGCGCAGGAAGAACGGAAACCCGAGGAACCCTCGCCTGGGCGCAAGCTTGACAGCGTGGAGGTGGCCCTGCGGGGGAGATTGGCCACATTCCCGGAGGAGGCGTTGCGAACTCGCGACCTAGACCACGCCGTGGCCATGTTTCTTGGGGGATCGCTCGGTACGCCGCCGGACGACACCGAAAAAGCCCCATTCATCGAGTGGCTCATTTACGACTACGTTGCCCCGCGGCTGGGGCGGACGTTGATCGAGGAGTTCCTCGTCCGGAACCGCGCGCGGCTCACGGCGCGCGAGTGCGAGCTGCTGGAGCGCTGGTCGCGCAGCCGCTACAGCCTTTTCGAAGTGCAGCGAGTCGAGCCGGAGAAAGGCATCGAGATCAAAGACCTGCTCACCGGTGAAACGGTTTTTGCGCACGACGTGAGCGCGTCGCGCCAGGCGGCGCGATGGGATTGCGTGCTACTCCGGGTCGAGGAGGCGGACGACGGGATGGAGCTGAGCGGAATGGGGCTCAACGTGCCGCGGCCGCAGTCCGCGGCCTTGCGGGAGTGGATTCTGGCGGACCAGAAGAGCAGCGGCCTGCCCTGGCCCGGCTACCTGCGAGCCAACAGCCATCGCCTGCGGAGGAAGGCGCTCGAGCTGGGCGAGCAAGCGGCAAGCTCGCTGAAGATGGTGAGCGCGGAAGGCGATCCGCTGGTGTTCTCGAAGGCGATCTACAAGGTCCTGGACGAGACGGCGTTGACGCGGGCGCTCGAGTCGTCGGAGGTGCTGGACCGGCGCGATCCGGCCGAGGGCAGCTTCGACTGGTACGAGAAACCGGGGGAGCAGGAAGGGCCGCGGCGGGTGCTGGGGACGCTGCGGGTCGAGGGCGGCCGGCTGGTGCTGGAGGCCAATTCGAGGGAGCGTCTCGGGCGGGGCCGGGAGTTGGTCGAGAGCCTGGCCGGAGCGGCCGTGTCGCACCAGGACGACGAGTTCACCGGGGTGGAGGCCGCGATGCGCAAGGTTAAACGCTCCGGGCCCAAACCGGTGAGCGAGATCCCACCGGAGATCCAGCGGGAGCTCGTTCAGAAAGTCATGGCCGAGCATTACCGCACGTGGCCAGACACTCCGCTGCCCGCGCTGGGCGGCAAGACCCCGCGGCAGGCGGTGGAGACGCCCGAAGGCCGCTCGCAAGTCGCCGAACTGCTGAAATTCATCGAGAACGGCGAGGAGCGCAAGCGCAGGGCGGGCGAGGCCTGGTTCGACGTTTCCGGGTTGAAGGCCGAGTTGCAGATCGACTTCTGAGTGCGGGCCGCTGGCGGTTCGCTCACGGCTGCGGCTCTCTCGGCAGCCTTCCACGCACGAAGTCGATCAAGGGCGGACAGGTGTGTCCCGGCGGGGCCGCGCGAAACACCGGCACTGCTTCCAGCGGAACCAGTTCGGCCCAGGCCGGGCGGGCGCAGCCGCGGTCGATCAGGACAAAGGCGCCGGCGCGGCCCAGATGAAGTCGGGCGGACGCCTTGAAATCCGGCACGGAGAAATCCAGCACGACAAGATACAGGTCCGGCGTGAGGAACTCCAGAATGCGGTTCGACTCCAGGATTGCGTGGGCGCTGGCGGCGAGAACCTCACGAAGCGCGGGCAGCGCATCCCCGAGCCGGCCCTCTGGGGCGCGCAGCCAGAAGGAGCGCGCGGCGCCGGCTGCGAGATAGCGCGAGCTGTCGCCGGCGCCGAGAGCATCGTGTTCCTCGGTGAGCGTGCAGTTACGTTCGCCGTGGCCGTGCTGGGTGATCTTGATCGCCGTCCAGCGGAATTCCGGCAGCGTTCGGATCAGCCCGGCGGCCGCCGAGGTCTTGCCGATTCCGCGGCTATGCCCCCCGACCGCGATCAGCACCTTCGTCCCCCTTTAGCTCCTGGAGGCGGCGGCGCAGCTCCGCGAGTTCCTTGCGCATCTCGGGGAGACGGGCGAGGCTGGCGAGCTGCTCGAGGTGCTCCTTGAGCGGACGCGCGGGCGTGCCCCACACCACCTGGCCGGCGCGCACGATCTTGGAGCTCAGCACCCCGCAGCCGGAGCCCAGCACTGCCCGCGTCTCGATGCGCGCTTTATCGCCGATGCCCACCTGGCCGCCGATCACGGCGTAGTCCTCGACCACTACCCCACCCGAGAATCCGGTCTGCGCGGCCACCACGACGTGCCGGCCGATGCGGCAGTTGTGCGCCACGTGCACCATGTTGTCGAGCTTCGTGCCCTGGCCGATCCAAGTCACCCCGAGCGCGGCGCGGTCCACGCAGGAATTGGCGCCGATCTCGCAATCGTCGCCGATCACCACCCGGCCGATCTGCGGGAATTTCTCGTAGTGATCGCCGGCCATCACGAAGCCAAACCCGTCCGCCCCAATCACGCAGCCGGAGTGCAGAATGGAGCGCGCGCCGATGTCGCAGTCGTCGTAAACGGTGATGTTGGCGTGCAGAGCGCAGTCTTCGCCCAGCGTGACGCGGCGGCCGATGGCGCAGCCCGCCCCGATGCGCGTACGCGCGCCGATTCGCGCCGACTCGCCAATGCTGGCGTGCGGCCCGATGGCGACGCCGGGTCCGAGTTCCGCGGTCTCGGCCACCACGGCCGTGGGATGAACCCCCGGCTCCGGGGCAGCGGTGGGGTGAAGGCGGCTGACGGCACGCGCGAAAGCGGTGCGCGGCTCGGCGGCGCGGATGATGGTGCGGCCGGAGGGATTGGGGAACTCGAGCGGCGCGATCAGGCAGCCCGCGGCCGAGGACAGCGCCTGCCCGGCGCCCTTTCGGCTGCCCACAAAGGCCAGCTCGGCCGCCCCCGCGCTCTCCAGGCTGGCGGCGCGCGCCAGTTCCTTCTCTCCGTCGCCCTCGAAGGTGGCGCCCAACCATTCGGCTAGTTCGCGGACTCGCATAGCAGGGGCGGGCCTTAACTCCTCCCGTGGTCTATCATACAAGGTTATGCCCATTGACTCCTCGGCGGTGGTGGCGCCCACCGCGCGGGTCCATCCGGATGCCTCGATCGGGCCGCAGGCGGTGATCGGCGAATACTGCGTCGTCGAATCCGACGTGGAGATCGGCGCGTTCTGCCGGCTGGAACCGTACGTCTATGTGAAGCGCTGGACCACGCTCGGAGAGCGAAACGAGATCTCGGCCGGGACGGTGCTCGGCACCGACCCTCTGGACAGGGCGTTTACCGGCGAGCGCAGTTACCTGCGCATCGGCGACGGCAACCGTATCCGCGAGCACTACACCATTTCGCGCGGCACGCAGCCGGAGTCGGCCACCGAGATCGGCGACCGGAATTACATCATGACCTCGGGGCACATCGCGCACAACTGCAAGGTGGGCAACGACACCGTCATTTGCAGTTGCGCGCTGGTGGCCGGCTACGTGGAGATCGAAGACCAGGCGTTCATCTCCGGCGGCGTGGCGATCCATCAGTACTCGAAGATCGGCCGGCTGGCGATGATCGGCGGCAGGTCGCGGGTGAACCGCGATGTGCCGCCGTTCTTCCTCTACGAGGGGTCCCGAATCGCGCCGGTGGGCCTGAACCTGATCGGATTGAAGCGGGCCGGCTTCCAGGCGGCGGATATCGCGGCTCTCAAGACGGCCTACCGCATCCTGTTCCGCTCCGGGCTGAAGCTCCGGGAGGCGCTGGCGCGCATCGAGACGCAGATCCCGACCGAGCACACGCTGCACCTGGTGAGTTTCATCCGCCGGAGCGAGCGCGGGATTTGCCGCGAGTAGAATAGATCAGGGAGGCTCCCAGTGAAGCAGACGCTTGGCCTGGTTCTCTTACTGGCAGCAGGGGCTGGCGGCCAGACCTTCAATTTCGATTCCGCGAAACCGGGCGCCCTGCCGCCGGGTTGGACTTCCGCGATGACCCATCCGGGCGGAGCGCCGAAATGGGAAGTTTTGAAGGATGAGACGGGGCCAAGCAAACCGAACGTGCTGGCGCAGACATCCACCGACAAGACCGGGGGACGGTTTCCGCTGGCCATCCTCGACCAGGTGATGAAAGACGGCGGCCTCAGCGTGAAGATCAAGCCCGTTTCCGGAGAAGTGAACCGGGCGGGCGGACTGGTGTGGAGGTACCGCGATTCCAGCAACTACTACGTTGTCCGGGCGAACGCGCTGGAGGACAATGTCGTGCTGTACAGCGTCGCGGCGGGCAAGCGCACGCCGCTGGCGCCGAAAGGCACCCCGCCGGGCACCTACGGCGTCAAGCACAAGGTTCCGGCGCAGGTCTGGAGCACGTTGCGCGTGACTTTTCAGGAGAACCTGTTCACGGTGTACTTCGATGGGCAGAAGTTGTTCGAGGTCGAGGATGCCACTTTCCCGGGGCCAGGCAAGGTGGGTGTGTGGACCAAGGCCGACAGCGTGACCTACTTCGACGACTTTGAGATTGCTCGCCGTTAGTTTCACTGCCCTTCTGCTGTGCGACCGCGCCGGCCACTGGATAGACTTTTCGGCGCGGGCTCGGGGAGAGACGCGACAGCCTGCCGGCTTACACCGACCCGCGCCATCGCGGCCAGGCGGCGTCGAAAGGCCTTCCGCGGAGTTAGCGCCGTCGGCGTTATGCTGGGGTCATGCTGGGTCTGGTTGTCCTTTTACTGTTTGCCGGCGGACTGGCGTGCGCGCAGCCGCTGACGCTCCCTCAGGCGGTCGACGAGGCCGTCAACAAGTATCCGGCCACGCGCGTCTCGCTCGAGCAGGTGTCGGCGGCGGCGGCCACGGTGAACCTGGCGCGCACCGCGTATCTGCCGCGGGCGGATTTCCTCGGCCAAATCAACCGCGCGACGCGCAACAACGTGTTCGGCCTGACGCTGCCGCAGCCGGTAATGCCGTCGATTTCCGGGCCGGTGCTGGGCACTAACAGCCTGACCAACGCCTGGGGCAGCGCCGCGGGCGTGCTGGTGGCTTGGGAGCCGTTCGATTTCGGTTTGCGGCACGCGAACGTCGAGGCGGCGGATTCCGTGCGGCGGCGCGCCGAAGCGGGCGCCGGGCTCACGCGCTTCGAAGTGGCGGCCTCGGCCGCTGATGCGTTTCTGACGCTCGCGGCCTCCGAGCAGGCGGTGCTTGCGGCGCGCGCCGGTGTGGATCGCGCGCGGGTGCTGAACCAGGTGGTGGAGGCTCTCGCCAACGCGGAATTGCGCCCCGGGGCCGACGCTGCGCGAACACGGGCCGAACTGGCCCGCGCCGAAACGCAACTCATCCAGGCGGAACAGGCTGTGTCGGTGGCGCGGGCGTCTCTGGCGCAACTCCTGGGGGTCGAGCCGGCGAGGGTCGGCATCCAGGCGGGTCCGTTGTTGGCGCTGCCGCCCGCCTCGCCGGCGCAGCCCGAGAGCCTGCGAAATCACCCGCTAGCGCAGGAGCAGGACGCGGCCGTGGAGGAAGTGAAGGCGCGGGAGCACGCGCTCGCCCGGTCGTACTTCCCGCGTTTCAACCTGCTGGGAGCGGTCTATGCGCGGGGCACGGGAAACCGCACCGACGGCACGACGGGCGGGGCGTTTTCGGGCATCGGGCCGAACATTCAGAACTGGGTGCTGGGGATGAACGTCACCTTCCCGGCGCTCGACCTGCCCTCGCTACACGCTCGCCGGCAGGCGGAGCTTCACCGCGAGCTGGCGGAAACGGCCCAGTACCACCGGGTTTTGCAGGACCTGGGAGGTCAGCGGGAGCGGGCCCGGGCGCAGTTGGAAGGCGCGCGGCGCGTGGCCGCCAACACGCCTATCCAGCTCGAGGCGGCGCGCGCGGCCGAGCAGCAGGCGCAAGCGCGCTACCGCGCCGGGCTGGGCGCGGTGATCGAAGTGGCGGAGGCGCAGCGGCTGCTTACCCAAGCCGAAATCGAAGATTCTCTGGCGAAACTCGGCGTGTGGCGCGCGCTGCTGGCGGCCGCCGCGGCCGAAGGGGACCTGGATCCGTTCTTGAAACAGGCCGGCAAATAGGGGAGGGCAACTTATGTGGCTGGTACTTGCGGCGATGCGGCGGCCGGTCACCGTCCTGGTCGCGATCCTCGCGATTGCGCTGTGCTCGGTGCTGGCGCTGCGGCGCATGCCGGTAGACATCTTCCCGAAGCTCGGCGCGCCGCAGGTCTTCGTCGCCCAGCCTTACGGCGGCATGGACGCCAGCCAGATGGAAGGGTTCCTCACGTATTACTACGAGTATCACTTCCTGTACATCACCGGGATCGAGCACGTCGAATCGAAGAACATCCAGGGCGCGGCGCTGATGAAGCTGGTGTTCCACCCGGACACGGACATGAGCCAGGCGCTGGCCGAGGTGGTGGGGTACGTGAACCGGGCGCGCTCGTTCATGCCGCCCGGCGCGGTGCCGCCATTCATCGTGCGCTATGACGCAGGGAGCGTGCCGGTGGGCCAACTGGTGTTCTCGAGCCCGAGCCGCGCGCCGGGCGAAATGCAGGATATCGCGCTGAACCGCGTGCGGCCCATCTTCGCAACGCTGCCGGGCGTCTCGGCGCCGCCACCATTCGGGGGCAACCAGCGCACCATCGTCATTCGCGTGGACCCCGACCGGTTGCGCTCCTACGGAATCTCCGCGGAAGAAGTGATCCGGGTGGTGAGCCGGGCGAACACCGTGACGCCAAGCGGCAACGTGCGCACGGACGATTTGATCCGCATCGCCTCGACCAACGCCGGGCTGGGCGCGAACATCCAGGAGTTGCTCGACACGCCGATCCGGCTGGGCGCGGGGCCTAGCGTTTACCTGCGCGACATCGGCTCCATCCAGGACTCGACCGACATCATCGCCGGCTACGCGCACGTCAATGGCCGGCGCACGGTGTACATTCCCGTCACCAAGCGCGCCGACGCTTCGACGCTGGAGGTGATCCGCCGCGTGAAAGCGGCGCTGCCCGCGATGCGCGCGGTGGCGCCCGAGGATGTCCGGATCGAGTTCGTCTTCGACCAGTCGGGCTACGTGGTGGATGCGATCCGCGGCCTGGTCAACGAAGGCTTGCTCGGGGCGGTGCTGACCGGGCTGGTGGTGCTCCTGTTTCTGCGCGACTGGCGCAGCGCGCTGATCGTCGTGCTGACGATTCCCTGCGCGCTGCTGGCGGCGGTGATCTGGCTCTGGGCGGCGGGCCAGACCGTGAACATCATGACGCTGGGGGGACTGGCGCTCGCCGTGGGCGTGCTGGTGGACGAGGCGACTGTCGCGATCGAGAGCATTCACACGCACGTGGATGCGGGCCTGCCGCGAGCGCGCGCCGTGATCGAAGCCTGCCGCAAGACGGCCGGGCCGCGCCTGCTCGCGATGCTGGCGATCCTTTCCGTGTTCGTGCCTTCCTTCTTCATGGTGGGCGTGGGCCGGCAGTTGTTCGTGCCGCTGGCGCTGGCGGTGGGCTTCGCCATGATCTCGTCCTACGTGCTGTCGAGCACGCTGGTGCCGGTGCTCGCGACCTGGGTGATCCGCCGCGGCCGCCACGCGGAAACCGACGGCCGTATGCGGCGGCTGTACCGCGCATACCTGCGGCTGGTGGTGCGGTTGCGCTGGCCTTTGCTGGGCGCTTACGTCGCCGGCTGCGCGGTGTTGATCCTCCTGTTGTTTCCCAGGATCGGGACGGAGATCTTCCCCACCACCGACGCCCGACAGTTTCAGCTCCGCTTGCGCGCGCCCACCGGCACGCGGGTCGAGCGCACGGAATTGATCGCGCTGCGGGCACTCGAGGTGATCCGCCGCGAAGCCGGGCCGGAGAACGTCGCTATCACCACCGGCTACATCGGCGTGCAGCCGGCCAGTTACCCGATCAACACCATCTACCTGTTCACCAGCGGGCAGCACGAGGCGGTGCTGCGGGTGCAGCTCAACGCCGGGGCGCGGCTGCGCGGCGAGCAGTTCCGCGAGCGCGTGCGCAAAGCCCTCGGCGAGGCGCTGCCGGACACCTCGGTTTCCTTCGAGGCCGGCGACATCATCTCGCAGGTCATGAGCTTCGGTTCGCTTACTCCCATCGAAGTGGCGGTACAGGGGCCTAGCCTGGCGGACGACCGCACGCATGCCGCCCGGGTGCGGGCCGAGCTGGCTAAGATCCCCGAGCTGCGCGACCTCGAATACGCCCAGCCGCTGGACTTCCCCTCCGTCGATGTTCAGGTGGACCGCGATCGCGCGGGGCAGTTCGGCCTGACCATGGCGGACGTGGCCCGCTCGATCGTGCCGGCCACCTCCTCGAGCCGCTTCATCGACCTGAACTTCTGGCGCGATCCGCGGAGCGGCAACGCCTTCCAGGTGCAGGTGGAGATTCCGCAGAACCGGATGCGATCGGCTGCGGACGTCGGGGACCTGCCGCTCGCGAGCGCGGGCGGGAACGGCCGCGTCTCCGATGTCGCCAGCGTGCGATACGGGACGACGCTGGGCGAGGTGGATCGCTACAACATGCAGCGCGTGGTTTCGCTGACGGCGAACATTCATGGCCTACCGCTAGGCAAGATCGCGGGCGCGCTCGATGCCGCCATCGCCAGGGCCGGCGAGCCGCCGCGTGGGGTGAAAGTGTTTGTGCGCGGCCAGATTCCGCCGCTCGAGGAGACGCTCGCGGGGCTGGGCGTCGGTCTGCTGCTCTCGGTGGCGGTGATCTTCCTGCTGCTGGCGGCGAACTTCCAGTCGTTCCGACTCGCGGTTGCGGTGGTGTCGGGGGCGCCGGCGGTGGTGTGTGGCGTTCTTCTAATGCTGCTCGCGACGGGCACCACGCTGAACGTGCAGTCGTTCATGGGCGCGATCATGGCGGTGGGCATCTCGGTGGCCAACGCGATTCTGCTGGTGAGCTTCGCCGAAATGAGCCGGCGCGCGGGCTCGCCCGTCATCGAGGCCGCCATCGAGGGCGGCGAGGGCCGCCTGCGCGCCATTCTGATGACGGCGACCGCGATGATCGCCGGCATGATTCCCATGGCGATCGGTCTGGGCGAGGGCGGCCAGGCCGCGGCGCCGCTGGGCCGTGCCGTCGTCGGCGGGCTGCTGGTGGCGACCTTCGCCACACTCACCGTGTTGCCCTCCGTGTACGCCATTGTGCAGCGGCGGGCTCGCGAAGGCTCCCCCTCGCTCGATCCCGATGATCCTTCAGGCAGGTACTATGAAGCTCGCTAGAATTCCTCTGCTTCTGTTCGCGACCGCATTGTACGCGCAGCAACCGGTCGAGGTGGCCACGGTGGTCTTGAAAAGCGTGGAGCGCAAGGTGCGGCTCCCGGGCGAGTTCTTGCCGTATCTCAAAGTCGACCTCGTCGCCCGGGTGAATGGGTTCGTCGAGAAGGTGGAGGTGGACCGCGGCAGCGTGGTGAAGCAGGGGCAACTGCTGGTGCTGCTCTCGGCGCCAGAGCTGGCCGCGCAGCGCGCGGAAGCGGAGGCCAAGGCGCAGGCGATCGAATCGCAACGCGCGGAAGCGCAGGCGCGGCTGGTGGCCGCCGAGAGCACCTTCGAGCGTCTGAAGGCCGCCTCCGCTACGCCGGGCGCGGTGGCGGGCAACGAAGTGATCCAGGCCGAGAAGGCGGTGGAGGCGGCCCGCGCCCTGGTGCTCGCGCAGGCCAGCTCGGCCAAGGCGGCCCAGGCAGCCATCGAAGCGCTGCGCGCGCTCGAGAGCTACCTCAAATTGAACGCACCCTTCGACGGCGTCGTAACGGACCGTTTCGTGCATCCGGGAGCGCTGGCCGGGCCGGCGGCGGGGCCCCTGCTGCGGCTCGAACAGAATACGCGGCTGCGGCTGGTGGTGGCGGTGCCCGAGGCGGATGAGGCGGGCATCGTGCTGGGCGCGCGCGTGGCCTTCCACGTGCCGGCGTTTCCCGGCGAATCGTTCTCGGGCGTGGTGGTGCGCAACGCGCATTCGGTGGACCCGAAGACGCGCAGCATGGCCGTGGAAATGGACGTGGCTAATGCGGACCTGCGCCTGGCGCCCGGGATGTATCCCGACGTCGAGTGGCCGGTGCGCCGGCCGCGCCCGTCGCTGCTGGTTCCGGCTTCGAGCGTCGTCACCACCACCGAGCGCACGTTCGTCATCCGCGTGCGCAACGGGCGGGCCGAGTGGGTGATCGTGTCGCGCGGAGTGGCGCTCGGCGACTCCGTGGAGGTGTTCGGGCCGCTCAGTGCCGGCGACGAAATCGTCCGCCGCGCGAGCGACGAGATCCGCGAGGGAACGCCGCTCCAGGTGCGCGCCGCGGGCCGGTAGATGTGGGGCGGTGGTAGAATCATGGGTCTTCTGTGGGGAATACCGATGTCTCTTAGTAGAGTCGCTTTAGTAGCCGCCCTGGCGGCCGGTGCATTCCAGTTCACGGGAACAGCGCAGAACCGGTCCGCGCCCTACGTCTGGAAGAGCGTGCAAATCGTCGGCGGGGGGTTCGTCGACGGCATCGTCTTCCACCCGACCGTGAAAGGCGTGCGCTACTGCCGCACGGACATCGGCGGCGCGTATCGTTGGAACGACCAGATCAAGCGGTGGGAGCCGATGCTGGACTGGGTGTCCTACGAGGACTTCAACCTGATGGGGGTGGAGAGCATCGCCGTCGATCCCTCGGATGCAAACCGCGTGTACCTGTCCTGCGGCACTTACACGGATCCGGAAACACCTTATGGCGCGGTTCTGCGCTCGAACGACCGCGGCAAGACGTTCCAACGCACCAGCATGCCCTTCAAGATGGGCGGCAACGAGAACGGACGCGGCAACGGCGAACGCATGGCCGTCGACCCGAACGACGGGAACGTCATTTACCTCGGCTCGCGGCTGGCTGGTCTGTGGAGAAGCACGGATCGCGGAGCGAAGTGGAGCAAGGTCGAGAGCTTCCCCGACGTGATCGAACTGCGGCCCGCCAAGGCCCCCTGGTGGGTCCGGCCAAGTGGTGTTGTGTTCGTGGTCTTCGATCCCCGCAGTGGCTCGCGTGGCAAGTGCAGCTCGATAATCTACGCCGGCGCTTCAGTGATGGGGAAGAATAACCTGTTCCGCTCGACCGATGCCGGCAAGACCTGGCAGCCGGTGCCGGGCCAGCCGACGCAGTACCGGCCGAACCACGCCGTGCTGGCCTCCGACGGGATGCTGTACGTGTCCTATGGCACCGATCCCGGTCCTTGGAGGATGTCCAACGGCGGGGTGTGGAAGCTGAACACCGCGACCGGCGCGTGGAGCGAGATCACGCCGGACAAGCCCTCCCCCGAGAGCGGGAAAGCGTTTGGTTATGCCGCGGTCGCCGTCGACGCGCACCACCCTCCAGTGGTCATCGCCAGCTCCTTCGGGCGCCCGGGCAATTCCGGAGGGGAAGACATCTTCCGCAGCACCGATGGCGGCAAGACCTGGAAGCCGGTATTCGGCGGCGGCGGCACATTCGATTTCTCGCTGGCGCCCTACGTGGCCGCCACGCCGATTCATTGGCTGTTCGATATCGAGATCGACCCAGCGAACCCCGATCATGCGATGTTCACGACCGGTTATGGGGGTTATGAGACCTTCAACCTGACCGATGTGGATGCCGGCAGGCCGACCAAGTGGAGCGTGATGAGCACGGGAATCGAGGAGACGGTGGCGCTGGACCTGCTCAGCCCCCCGAGAGGCGCACACCTGCTCACCGCCGTCGGCGATTACGGTGGCGCCGTGCACTGGGACCTGGACAAACCCGCGCCCGAAGGGAGTTACGACCACCCGCACTTCGGCAATACCAATGGCCTGGCGTGCGCCGAGAACCAGCCGGAGATCATCGTGCGCGTGGGCCGGGCTTCGAACCATCGCGGGGGCGGCCACATCGGCTACTCGCTGGATGGCGGCAAATCCTGGCAGCCAACGGCATCTACCCCGAAACCCGGCAGCATTCTGGGGCACATCGCGGTCTGTTCCGACGGAACCACCTGGGTCTGGACGCCGGAACGCAGCCCGGTCAGCTTCACCCGGGATCGCGGCGCAACGTGGGCGCCCTCCCAAGGCATCCCCAGCGATACGCGCGTCATTGCGGACCGCGTCAATCCACGGAAGTTCTATGCGATGGCGTTGTTCGAGGGAAAGCTCTTCGTCAGTACGGACGCAGCCGCGACCTTCGCCGCGCAGCCCATGAATCTGCCCGACGGGCTGCCCAAGCGCGGCGGCAACCGCGGCGACGACCGCGGGGGGCAAGACCGCATCTACGCGGCTCCCGGAAGAGAGGGAGATCTCTGGCTGGCTGCCTTCAACGGGCTCTATCACTCCACGAACACCGGCGCCAGCTTCGCGAGGCTCGGCGGAGTGTCGGAGATTCACGGCTTCGGATTCGGCAAAGCTGCGCCCGGCGCCGACTACCCGGCGTTGTACCTGATTGGTGTGGTGGAGGGCGTCCGCGGAATCTTCCGTTCCGACGACACCGCCCGGAGCTGGGTTCGTATCAACGACGACCAGCACCAGTGGGGACTGCTGCTGCACATCACCGGCGATCCAAAGCAATACGGCCGGGTTTATGTGGGCACGCACGGACGCGGAACGCTTTACGGCGATCCGGTCAAGGCACGGAACTGAGCCCAACCGTTACCAGGTGCTGGCCGCGGGGCAGAGAGAAGGCGAAGCGGTTGGGGCCGTCCTCGAGCAGCTCCAGGTGCGCGGGGGCGCCGTCGATTTCCAGACGCGCGGGGCGCCTGTCCAGAACGGCCAGGGCGCGAGAGGCGCTCGAGTAGGCGAACTCGAGGCCATTCGACCGGGCGGCGGCGGTCTTGAGGTCGCCGTTGAAATCCAGCAGGCGCACGGGCGCCTGACTCGTTGCTTTCTCTACCAGGTGAGTTCCCGGGGGCAGCCACAGAGTCGAGCCGTCGGCTACCGGCCAGGGAGCGCCGTCGACCAGGGCCGGCTTGTCCCAGGCCATTCCCACTCCGAAGCGGGACTCCACCGCCAGTCTGCCGCCGATCGCCTCGACCCGGTTCACCGCCGAGGCCGCCGCGGGTAGCAGGGGCAAGTCCACCGGCGCAATCGAGTTCTCGAAATAGAGGGCCACGCGGTCGAAGGACCGCGCGGCGAGGCTCACCAATTGGTACAGTTCGGCGCCGGTCTGCTGCTTGGTGGGGTAGACGTCCTGATAGCGCTCGACCACGTTGATGTCGATGGCCAGCTTCTCAGAGCGGCGGGCGAGGAGCTGATAGCGCCGGGCGATTTCCGGGTAGCGCTGCGGGCCGAGGTGCCAGACGGTGGCCGGGTCCTCGACCAGGAAGGTGAAATCGTGCTGCTCGAGCAGCGGGAGCAGGCGGGCGGCGTCCGCGCCGATGGAATCGCGCATCCCGGGATCGAAGCGGTCGTCGACGTGGGTAAGGACGAGGTCCAGGCCGGGCCGCTGGCGGCGCACCGTCTCGATCTCGGCGAGCCACTCGGCCTGCATGCGGCGCGCCAGCTCGGCACGGAAGTCGAGGAACTGCCGGAGGCGCTCGGGGCCGGGGGCGGGCGCGCGGAATAGCAGCAAGGGATCGAACCCGCGGGCTTGCTGGAACTCGCGGCGCACGTCGTCGTTCATGGGGGTGAAGCGGGAGGCGTTCGAGGCACCCTCCAGCGACTCGAAGTACAGCTCAGCCAGGTTGACGCCGTCCCAGTCGAAGCGGTCGAGCAGCTCGCGGACGCCGCGGGAGACGGCGCGGAAGCAGTCGCGATTGGCGAGATTCATGAGGCGGCGCCAGTCCAGGCGGGCATCCTGTAGCACGGCGGTTTTTTCCCGCCACTCGGGGTGGTCATCCCAGAACCGCTCGCTGACGTGCGGCAACTCGAGCCAGGCGTAAACCAGGATGGCGTTGCGGTGGCAGACCTTGACCAGTTCGCGGAGCCTGGCGTCGCGTTGCGGGTCGGGCTCGTAGTAGTGCCAGGCGGCCACGTGGAGTGCGGCGATGCCGGCTTTCCGCCAGCGCGGGGCCAGGTACTCGAGATCGGCGCGCGCGCGATATGAGGAGTCGAAGAACGCCCACAGACGGCGGGAGCGGAAGGGTGCGGTCAGGCCCAGGTCGGCAAGCGCGTGGAGCAGGTACGGGAAACGCTCGTAACCGCGCTCGCCCGGGGATGCGGCGACCCACAAAACGCCGCCGGCGCCGTGCCGGAAACCAGCCACGAGCGGCGCGCCCTCCCAGCGCTCGCGAACGAAGACCCGCGCCGCTTGGGGAACCTCGTAAACCGGGAGCTCCACCGCGCGCTCCCAGAGCACCAGCAACTCCGGCCGGCGCAGGTCCTGGACGTTCTGTACCCGTACCCTGCGACTGGAAGGCCGGAATCCGACGGCTTCTCCGACCGGGGATTGACCTTCCAAGATCACGAAAGCGCCGGAGGCGGCACGAGCGAGCCACGGCTCGGCGGGGCCGGCCGCCCCGGCGCGCAACACGCAGACGTCGGCGGGCCCACCGGCGGTCTGCGGCTGGAATCCGACCGAGGAGAGGATCTCCGGCCAGCTCCCCGGCTCCGGGCCCAGGACCTGGAAGAAGAGAGGCCTGGCGGCCGCGGTGGCGGTGAGGGCCAGGAACAGGAGGCTAGTGGCTGAAGGCATACCAGAAGCCGCCCCGCAGGTCGAAGAAGTTCGGCCGGCGCGGATTGTCGACGTTTCGGGTGTAGACGCCGCGCAGCAGATTTACCGAGAAGACCAGCGACGACGGCAGCCCTTCCCACCGGAAGCGCAGCCCGGGGCCGAACTCCACGAAATTGGCCCAGTACTGGCGCTGGGTGTCCAGGGTGATGTTGCCGTTGGCGAACCACTGGGAGCGGAATCTGGCGAGCGTCGGGAGCGTGTAGCCGAAGCGGTTCTGCGAGTAAACCAGGAAGTCGTTCTGAAAGCGGCTGACGAAAACGCCATCGTCGGCGGTTTCGGCGAACCAGCCGGGGGCTTCCGCGCCCAGCAGCCGGCCGGCGCCGCGGCTGAAGGCAAGGCCGCCGCGGTAATCCGGAACCATCCGGCCCACACTGCGGTGCGCGAGGTAGCCGATGGCCTGTCCGGCCTCTCCCCAGAGGGTGACCCCGTGCCAGGACCGGCTGGCGACGCCGAGGCCGAGGATAAGAGCGCTCTCCGACAGGTACTGTGGGAAGGCATCCCGGGTGGTCTGGCGGGTGTCGCCGATGAAGCGCAAGGAGACGTACGGCCGGAAGGGAAGGCGACCCAGGCGAACCTCGGTCTTGACCTGGGCGTAGGAGAAAACGTCGTGCCAGCGCGTCGAGAAGAAGGGGAAGAGCCAGACCGTGGTCCGCAGGCGGGCGAAGGCGGGGCGGAGGTTCTGGTATGCCTTCTTGGCCTCCGCTGAGATTGCCGGGTCCGGGCTCTTCCTTGCCAGGTTGAACCAGCGGATGGCCTGGTCGTCCTGGCGGAGGAGGTTGTAGGTCTCGCCGAGCCGGAGCATGACGGCGAAATCGACCGGGTCGGCCTCTTGGGCAGACTGCAAGTACTTCAAGGCGTCATTGAGGTACCCGGCGCGGTAGCTGCGCTCGCCCATTTCCTTGGCGTCGGGCTCGGGGGCCGGCGCGCGGGGACGGCGGCGAAGGTCCGCGGGGAGACGGAGCGCGGTGCGAACGCGCTCTGCGAGTTCGCTGTCATCGGACTTGAGGACCTTGTCAAACAGCGGCATGGCCGCCACGCGGTCCCCGCGAGCCAGCAGCAACAGGCCCAATTGAGCTGCCGACAACAGATCCCCGGGCGCGAGTCGAGTGATGATCTTGAACTCGCCCTCCGCCTCCTGGGGCCGGTGCATCTCCAGCAGCAGGTAAGCCATCTCGCGGCGCAGCTCGACGTTGCCGTCGTCCAGCGCCAGCGCCTGGCGGAACTCGCTAACATAGGGATAGCGGGAGGGCAGCAGCCCCCGCGCCGTTTCGGCGACCCGCGGCGAGGAACCGCGGGAGGCCGCGAGCAGGGCGGCGTTGGCCTCCGCGCTTCGGCCGAGCGCCTTCCACACCCGGCCCAGATCCACCAGCAAGGAACGCTCGTCGGGGCGCAAGCGCCAGGATTGCCGGTAGTTATCGGCGGCCAGGTCGAGCCGATCGCGTTGCTCGGCCAAGCGGGCAAGCTCCAGCCGGGCGCTATAGTTGTCCGGGGACTCGGCGACGACCTCGGACCAGCGGGCGATGCCTTCCGCCAGCGGGCGGTCGATGTTCTGGAAGGCCTGTTCGGCGGTGGCGTGGATGCCGGGGTCCGAGGAGGCGCGCAGCCGGTCGAAGGTGCAGCGGGCCTCCGCGGTGCGGCCCGTTTCATTACACAGGAAGGCGTACTCGAGGGCCGCGTGGGAGTCGGCGGGATCCAGGCGCAGGACCTCGGCGAACTGGTCCCGGGCGGTTTCCGTCTCCCCAATCTTCAGGTAGGTATAGGCCAGGTCCTTGCGAAGCACGGCCCGCCCAGGGGCCGCCCGGATCGCGTCGGTGAGGTACAAGATGGCCGCGTCGTAGTCCCGCTCGCGGAGCGCTTGATAGGCACGCTGGGCCGGGTCGGGCGTCTGCGCCCCGGCCAGCGTCACCAGACACAGCGCCAGGACCATCGAATTGCGGGCCATCGATAGGTAGTGCGGCGAGCGGGCGGATTCTCGCAGCGCTATCCGCGCGGCATGCCGGCTCCGCCGGAAAAACGGAGTCCGGTGAGGAATGGGGCGTAAGATGAGACCATGGAACCATTCCGGGGCGTGGATTTCCTCTCGATCGACGGCCAGTTCAGCGAGGAAGAGCTGCTGGTGAGGCAGACGGCCCGCCAGTTCGTGGATGACCGGGTCCTGCCGGTGATTCGCGACTGTTACCGGGACGCCCGCTTCCCGGCGGAGCTGGTCCGGGAAATGGGGCGGCTGGGGTTCCTGGGGGCCAACCTGGAAGGCTACGGGTGCGCGGGGATGAACAACGTCGAGTACGGGCTGTTGATGCAGGAGCTCGAGCGCGGCGATTCGGGCATCCGCAGCTTCGTTTCCGTCCAGGGAGCCCTGGTCATGTACCCCATCCTGACCTTCGGCTCCGCCGCGCAGAAGGAAACCTTCCTGCCGCGGCTGGCAACGGGGGAGGCGGTGGGCTGCTTCGGGCTGACCGAGCCGGACTTCGGGTCGAACCCGGCGGGGATGCGGACGCGGGCCCGGCGCAAGGGCAACGCCTGGGTGCTCGACGGGGAGAAGACCTGGATCACCAATGGGACTGCGGCCGACGTGGCCTTGGTCTGGGCGCGGACCGAGGAAGGGATCGGCGGGTTCCTGGTCGAGAAGGGCACGCCCGGCTTCACCAGCTCGGAGATCCATGGGAAGTGGTCCATGCGGGCCTCGGTGACCTCCAGCCTGTCGCTGGCCGACTGCCGCATCCCGGCGGAGAATCAACTGCCCGGCGCGCGGGGGCTGAAGAGCGCGCTCCTGTGCCTGACCCAGGCGCGCTACGGGATCGGCTGGGGAGCGATTGGCGCGGCCATGGACTGCTATGAGACCGCGCGGCAGTATTCGATCCAGCGCAAGCAGTTCAACGACCGGCCCATCGCGTCGCACCAGCTCGTGCAGGAAAAACTGGCCTGGATGATCACCGAGATCAGCAAAGCCCAGTTGCTGGCTCTGCACCTGGGGCGGTTGAAGGATCGTGGAAAGGCCGAGGCGGCGCAGGTGTCGATGCTGAAACGAAACAACGTCTCGGTGGCGCTGGAGTGCGCGCGCCTGAGCCGCGACCTGCTGGGGGCCAACGGAATCACCGACGAGTACCCCATCATGCGGCACCTGGCGAACCTGGAGACGGTGAAGACCTACGAGGGCACGGACCACATCCATGCGCTGATTATCGGGGAGCGCGTGACGGGGATCGCGGCGTATTAAGAGAGCCCGTGAGAACCTTGGGTGCGGAACTCGTAGCGCTCGATCACGATGGCGGCCTTGGTGCTGTCGGTGCGCACCACGCGGCCGCTGGTGACCAGTTTCAACGCACAGCGGTTGTCGAGGTGGGCGGGCCAGTTGACGGACAGCTCGACGCGTTCGCCAGTCGAGAGGGTGCGCTCGGTGGTGAAGAGCACACCACTCGAGCTCATGTTGACGGTTCTTCCGCTCCCGACCTCGATGGTGTTGCGGTTGAAGACCTTGTAACGGACTTCCTGCTCGATTGGGAATCGGACAGCGGCCCGGCGTTCAGCCACGTCCGTGTGCAGTGCCATTCTCGCTGCTTCCATCGCCATAAACTGTTTCCTTACCCATCAAACACCGTTCCGGTGGGCAGAACCATAGTCGAAAGGGTTCATTTTCGAGCTTGGCACCATGGTACGGGTATGAGATGGAAGTACCCTTCGGGAGCTATCCACCTCCCACAATATAACAGAACTCTGCCCAATTGTTTTGGCACTTTTTACGTTTGGGGAGTTGGCGCGCGGGCCTTGCGGATCTCCTCCAGGCGTTCGGCGATGCGTTTTTCCACGCCTCGAGCGGTGGGCAGGTAGAAGCGGCGGCCCGCCAGTGAGGGGGGAAGGCACGTCATATCGGGGAGGGCGTCCTGAAAGTTATGGGCGTGCTGGTAGCCCTCGCCGTACCCCCACTCGCGCATCGAGGAAGTGACCGGATTGCGCAGGTGCAGCGGCACAAGCTCGGCGACGGTCTCCTCCACCGCCTCCTTGACGCGGTTGAGGGCCTGGTAAGCGGCGTCGGACTTGGGCGCGATCGCGAGGTAGATGGCGGCCTGGGCGAGAGCCTGGTCGCCCTCGGGAATCCCCAGGAAGTGCACCGCCTGCATGGCGGCGACGGCCTGCTCGAGGGCGCGCGGGTCGGCAAGGCCGATGTCCTCGATGGCCATGCGGATGAGGCGGCGCGGGCGTCGCCGTTGGCTCCTCTTGATTGCCCGTGCTGCGGAGACGTGCCACTCGTAGATGGACCGGGTTCCGTCCTACGTGCGCTTGTTGGCGATACGGATCCACTGCTTCACGATATTCGGAAGCCGCTCAACGACTTCCGAGCCAAACAAGACCTCATCCACGTAGCCCATGTGAAGCATGTCGAGGATGCGGCACAGATAGGAGCGTCCGCAGTCCCACCAAGTGAAATGGTCATCGACCATCAGGTAGTGCAGCACATTGATGCCTTCGTTCGCGCGCAACTCCTCGAGCTCCATGCCGTCGAGAAGGGTCTCGTACACGCCATCCGCGACCCTGCTGCCGAATGTGGTCGTGTAGTAGTATTCCTTGATCTCCCAGACCGCGATAGGATTCACGGCGCACGGAAACGCTCCGTCGACGCGCCGTGAAAGGGTTCGCAACGGCTCCCCGTCACGTGTGACCGTCGTAAGCGCACGCGGGTCGTAGTCACACTGCATCCCGGGGGCACTTGCCTCTATGAGCATGTTTACAATCGCGGTCAGGTAGGCCGGAGCCTTTTTCTCGCCCTTCTGCTTGTTCATCGGAATCGGGATTCTAGGGTGGAGCTCTGCTCGCAGCTTCGAAAAGAGTTCCCGCGCCGAATCCTTGCTCATGAGTCTCGGCTCGACGAACGTGTTGAGGGTCCTAGCCCGGTACTCGAAGTAGGCATGGAGGACCTCGCCAATTGGCGCGGCCCCGTGGTGACTCGCTGTGAGGCGGCCGCTGTCCAGTCCAATACGGTCCAGGGCGCTAGCCATTTCCTCGATGGAAGGAACCTTGATCTGCCGCGCCCCACGCACCGTGTACTTGACGGTCTGGCTGATCGAGCGGACGTAGGCCCAGAAGCTGGGCAACTGCTTAAGAAAGCGCGGGTTGGGAGTCATTGAAGCGCCTGTTCCAGCCGCCGAACAAATTCAGCCAGAGTCACGCCGATGACCGCGCAGACCTCCCGGAGTTCGAGAATGTCCAGGCGGCGTTCACCGGACTCGTACTTGCTTACGAACGATTGGGGCTGACCCAACCGCTGTGCCACGTCGGTTTGAGTCAGACCCGCATTGATCCGCATCCGCCGCAAGAGTGCCCGCAGCTGCTCTTGAGCGGAGACCGCATGGCCCGTTGGCATGACTCCCTAGGGTATCCATCTCTTGACAAATATTCCAAAATCGGATATCGTGACGGTATACTCAAAAGCAGGGACGATGCCGATTAACGAACCAGGCTCTATGATGCAGTTGGCGATGTTCGACGTGGAGCGCCCCGTCAGGGTCGAGCCGTTCCAGACCGGACTGCTGAAGTGGATCGGCAACAAGCAGAGAACCGCGCACCAGATTGCGTCCTACTTCTCTGCCAACTTCGGCACGTATCACGAGCCGTTCATCGGGAGTGCGGCGGTTCTGGCGACACTCGCCCCGAAGCGGGCAGTGGGCTCGGACAGTTTCCGCCCACTCATCGAGATCTGGCAAACCCTGCACGATTCGCCTGAGACGTTGAAGCGCTGGTATTCCGAGCGGTGGCGCCGGATCGCGAACGGAGACAAGGTTGACGAGTACGAGAAGATCAAGCAGTCGTACAACTCTAACCCGAATCCAGCAGACCTCCTTTTCCTCTGCCGGTCGTGCTATGGGGGCGTAGTGCGCTTCCGCAAGGCTGACGGCTACATGTCAACGCCGTGTGGGATCCACGATCCGATCAGCCCAAGGTCTTTTGCCCACAGGGTTGACGAGTGGCACCGGCGCACTCAGGGCACGACGTTCCTCTGCATGGAGTACGGAGAAGCGATGGAGCGAGCGCGGCCGGGTGATCTCGTTTACTGCGATCCCCCATACAGCCACAGTCAGTCCATTCTCTACGGCGCTCAGTCCTTCAGCCTGTCCGACCTGTTTCGGGTGGTCGAGCGATGCAAGCGCAGGGGCGTGCTCGTTGCGCTGAGCATAGACGGCACGAAGCGGTCCGGGAAGCACCTCTGCGATCTCCCGATCCCGGACGGGCTCTTTGAGCGCGAGTTGCTCATCGACTGCGGGCGTTCGATGCTGAAGCGCTTTCAAATGGACGGCCAGACGCTTGAAGGCGAAGCCGTCGCGGACCGCCTTTTGCTGACCTACTGATCGGTGCTGCCCCCGGAATTTCGCTCTGTCTTGAACCCGGGTGGGGGTCACGCCCCGCGGGCCTTGCGGATCTCCTCCAGCCGTTCGGCGATGCGTTTTTCCACCCCGCGAGCGGTGGGGAGATAGAAGCGGCGGCCCGCCAGTGACGGGGGAAGGCACGGCATATCGGGGAGGGCGTCCTGAAAATCATGGGCGTGCTGGTAGCCCTCGCCGTACCCCCACTCGCGCATCGAGGAAGTGACCGGATTGCGCAGGTGCAGCGGCACGGGCTCGGCGATGGTCTCTTCCACCGCTTGCTTGACGCGACTGAGCGCCTGGTAGGCGGCGTCGGACTTGGGCGCGATCGCCAGGTAGATCGCGGCCTGGGCGAGAGCCTGGTCGCCCTCGGGAATTCCCAGGAAGTGCACCGCCTGCATGGCGGCGACGGCCTGCTCGAGGGCGCGCGGGTCGGCCAGGCCGATATCCTCGATGGCCATGCGCATGAGGCGGCGCGCGATGTACAGGCGGTCCTCGCCGCCTTCGAGCATGCGCCCGAGCCAGTAAAGCGCCGCATCGACGTCGCTCGAGCGCACCGACTTGTGCAGCGCCGAGATGATGTTGTAGTGCTCCTCCCCCGCCTTGTCGTAGAGCAGCACCTTGCGCTGGATGGCGTCCTCGACGGCCTGCTTGACGAGGATCTTGCCGCCGGAAGCGGCGATGGCGGCTTCCAGCGTGTTGTAACCGGCGCGAGCATCGCCATTAGCGAACAGCGCGATCTGTTCGAGCAGCTCGTCGGACGCCTGGATTTCGAGATCGCCGAGGCCATGCTCGCGGTCCTGGAGCGCGCGGCGGAGCAGTGCGGAAACCTCGGGTACGGTGAGCGCGCGCAGGTTGTACACCTTCGAGCGGGAGAGCAGCGCCGAGATGAT
>Ga0187850_10000411_pt1 | contig 56453 bp, 39 predicted proteins | sample June2016WEW_4_15_FD_132436 | JGI IMG/M metagenome (GOLD analysis project Ga0187850, IMG submission 132436) | Peatland microbial communities from SPRUCE experiment site at the Marcell Experimental Forest, Minnesota, USA - June2016WEW_4_150 | ecosystem: Environmental > Terrestrial > Soil >...
GCCGTCTTTAAGCCATTGGGCTCATACGTGATGGTGTAGGGGGCCGGAATACCAGCGGCAGCAAGCGTCGCATTGGCATCGGACATTGTCTTATTCACAATGTTCGGCTCAGTCGCCTGAATGCCATACGAGTAGTTGACAGTGTGAGGCAAACTTACGCAGCCGGTAGTATCCTGGCTGACAATATTACCCGCCGGACAACTAACAACTTGGGTTGCGGTGCCAAGAGTAAACCCTTGACCTGTCCACGCTGCTTCCGCGGTCGCCTTTAGTACGCCAACCTCGTTCAGGATGGTTGTACAGCAGGGGCCTGTAGATACCACATAGTTAATAGTCGTACTCGCGGCTACGCAGCCGATGTCCTGCCTGCAAACGATACCAGTACCATAGGTGCCGTTACATTCGTAAGTTATCGCTATCGTGCCAGTAAGAAGGGCAGCACGTATGGCCGAATTCGCATCCGTCATGTTGTCACCCAAAATCGCCGGGATGTTGATGCAGGGCGGCGGTAACGTCATCTTGGTTCCCGTTAAAACCGGCGACGGGGCAAGGTTAGCGTCCTCAAGAACTATGCCGCCGCGTACGCCGTTCAAAGCAATCGACAGGTTGCCGTCGGCTGCACCGTTAACGTCGAGCCGGAACAACAGGCCCGAAGTGCCCGGTGAATTGGGCTCGACGTATAATGTACCCAGTTCAACTGTGATTGCGCCGGTGCCCAGGCCTGATTTGGTGTTCGGGTCAGTCGTCCGAGCAACCGGGGTGTAACGTATGTCGGCCCAGTTGGGACCGGGTGGATTGGCATTGATATAGTCCGCGAACTTGGCGGGGAATATACCATAGCCGCCGCCCGGCTTTTTGCTCTCGCCGCTGTTAAAATCACGGATATTGCTGATAACCAGGCCGTTATCGACCGTTATATCAAGCGCAAACGCCCGCACCTTTTCAGCTGCCGAGCAATTGTACCTGATCTCAGCAACCCCGCCGCCTTTGTCGGTCGCTGTAACGCTTACCGTCGCCAGAACAGGCGCAGCGATAATCAGCATTGCAATAACTAATAAAATCTTCTTCATAATCAAATCCTCCAAATTAAGGTCATAGAGTTAATTTGTTTCATTTTCAGCCATCCCGCTTAGATAAGCCCCGCAGGGCAGGCAGAGAATCCATTAACCTTTAGCTATCGGCATAATAGAACACCGCCTTTTATGCAATTCGGATTATACCACATCAAAACCCCAAAGTCCAATAAAAAACGGGCAAACTGCGTGATTTCCCTTAGGGTCGTCTAAAACCCGTATTTTACTCTTATTTGCTCATTTGCGACGACGCAGGAGCAGGCCGCCAAGGCCGAGCAGCGCCATTGTCATCGGCTCGGGAATCTGGTGAATGACCACGGTGTCCCATACTGCCATCAGATAGCCGCCCTCGTCCTGGCCATCACCAACGATGCTGCCAAGTATAATGGTCGAGTCGCCGGCGATTTCGGCGCGATATGTAACGCTGTCAACCACTGTGCCGTTCACAACCGACGAATTTGTGTTAGCTATTAAGCTGATGTAATACGTCTGGGTCGCATCCAGCCAGCCATATTGATGGACGGTATTGACATACTGGTCGCCTGCACCCTCATAATGGAGTGCCATCTCGCCGGCAGTGGAGCCGAATACAACGCCGCCCGATACCGTTCCAAAACTGCCATCTGTAACGAACAAATACAGGTTCGATGGGCTTTGTTCCTCAGTCGCGACGATGCTGATTGTCGCTGTATTGCCGGCTGCCAGTTCCGTTTGGTCGCCCATATTCACATTGATTACCACCGCCGCGTTGGCTATTGCGGCCATCGACAGGACCATTAAAACTACCAATAATTTTTTCATATTGTTCTCCTTTCGATTTTATTCGACCTTCCAGCAGAGCCGGCCAACCGGGAAAGACGCCTCTCCTCGAACCGGCGAAATTTACGGAAGCACCTTTTTCAGGGAGAATTATGCCAGATTATAAACGCCATTGTCCAATAAAAAATTGTGTTTTTTGACGCTGATTACGATGATTATTTTATTTTGACGCTGATTGCGCTGATACCGCTGAAAAGTGAAAGTTATTAAACATCTGCGTTAATCTGCGTAATCTGCGTCTAATAAAACAAAAAAAAGAGGCAAGCCGAACCGGCTTGCCTCTCTGTAAAGCTAAAACTTGTTCTGTCGTTATCGACTATTTGCGACGACGAAGGAACAATCCACCAAGACCGAGCAGTGTCATTGTAATCGGCTCAGGTGTAATGTGAACTGCTACTGACGGCATATCTCCGAGATCCGGGGACACAACCTGGGTCCAAGTGAGGTCAAGTTGTCCGTTATCAAGCAGCGAGATATGTGCATAGCCGCCAACCGGAACAGTCAACGGGGCTGTAAACTCGAACGAAAACAGCGGTGAACCCAAATTAGTGGCTGCTACGTCATTCAAAATACCAACTTCGTAGTTACCGCTTAACGAGTTGATACCTACAACGTCGATACTGGAATCTCTGTTGGTCGTGATAATCACGCCATTGCCAATATTGAACGGCTGTGCGCCTATATCACTGATAATATCAACATCGGAACCAAGTATCGTACCGCCGGCGTAACTAACGGTGTATACGCCTACCGCGCCTGTCGCGAGTTCGGTCGGCCCATCAATCGACAGAACCAAAGCCGCGTTGGCCATTGTGGCCATCGACAGAACTAATGCTAAAACTAGCAACTTTTTCATCATCTGCTCCTTTCAAAAAGCATCTTTGTTTGTGCCTCGAAAAATGCTCCTCCAATGGAAAATTCTCGAAGCAACTATATTCATAAAGTATTTATTCACTTTTTCAAACACAAAACTAATTCAAACAACAACTGTTACTGGCACAGAGGCCCCGGCCCGGTAACTTTACTCCAGTTGTTGGCATTCTTAACTATCGCCAAATCAAGAGCATCAATCTTGCCTGAGAGGTTGAAATCGAGACAGACATTGGCGGCAGCAGTATCATTCTTACTCCAGTTGGCTGCGTTTTTAACAGCCGCAAAGTCAAGAGCATCTGTCTTAGAGGCAGTTGAGCTTGGTGCATAGACACCATTGCCTCTCTTCTGGGCAACGCAGCACCAACAGTTGGGCCTGCCAAGGGTGTTCCACAAAGTGACCTGTGCCGTCGTTACCGTGAAGGTGACAGTGCCATACAACGAGAATACACGAGTAGCATACAGGCAATTAGTATCTACGACATAGTTCACAGGACCGCATGTTGCAGTCCCAGCAGGCGGGCTCTGTCTGTCCACCGTGAGAGCTGTCTTTAAGCCATTGGGCTCATACGTGATTGTGCCAACAGTTATACCAAGAGCAGCAAGCGTCGCATTGGCATCGGACATCGTCTTATTGACAATGTTCGGCGAAGTCGGCGCAACGCTATACGAGTAGTTGACAGCATAGCCCTGAGCATGGCAACCGTTGTCCTGGCTGAGAATAACACCAGCCGGGCAACTAACAACTGGGGTTGCGGTGCCAAGAGTAAACCCTTGACCTGTCCACGCCTGTTCCGCGGTTGCCTTTGGCTGGCCAACCTCGGCGGCGATGATTTTGCCTGTCTCATACGTATAGTTTACCGTCGAACCTACCTCTTTACAGCCGCTGTCCTGAGTAAGAGTATAGCCATAGGTGCCCGTGCAGGATACTGAACCTGTGCCGTTTGGCACAAAGCCAGCAGCGGTAAGAGCCGCATCAGCAGCCGCCTTCGTTACAGGAGGCGTGGTGATATTCGGGACGGTGTTGCCGTTGGAAACGACATAGTTAACCGGCGAACCCACTGCTATGCATCCCGTGGTGGTTATACGAAGAACCGTGCCATTAGGACAGGCACAGTTAACCTCGTAGGTAATTGTACCGACCGTTAAGTTGGCGGCTAAAATAGCCGCATTAACATCGGCCATGTTAGGACAAGGACCGAAAGTCGGAACATTGACGCAGGTCGTCGGGAAACAAACATCAACCGTAAACGGCAGATTTGTATCCGTTGTAGTGGCGTTTGTATCTTTGTCAACCACTCCGCCACGCATCGCGTCAGCAGAAACTGTCACGTGTGCCGTACCCTGGAAGTCATAGGCATTGACATCGATTTTGAACAAGGTGCCTGTCTGGGCCGGCCTATTGCTGTCTCCGGCTCCCAGATAACCCATCTCGACTATGATTGTATTCATGTCGAGACCGGTGCCTGTTGTGCCCGGATCAGCCCACGGCGGAGTCGGATTGTAATTGCCGTTCGGGTAAGCATTCATATAGCACGCATCAGGGGTGGCGGCATTAACAAAAGCCCGGAATCTGCCTGGAAATATCCCATAACCCTGTTTTACAGAGTTATTTTCGCCGACGTTGAAGTCACGGATTTTACCGATGGTACAGCCATTATCAACACTTATGTTAAGAGCAAACGCCCTGACATGAGTGCTGCCAGTATAGCCGACTCTGACTTGAGCCGCTCTATGCTGGCTATTGCTGTCGACCGGTCCATGCGTGTCTTCTTGGACGACATTGATGTCAACGGAAGCCATTACCGGTGAAACCACTAACAGCATCGCGACAATCAATAAAACTTTCCTCATAAAAACCTTCCTTTCTTTTCTTCCCTGCAGAGCCACACGCCCCACAGCGTCTTGGTTTTCCCTGCTGAAAAACAATTTCGCATAACTACGCCCGCTCGTTAATTTCAATCTGACTAACAATCTACTTTATCCGAGCTTGCCTCTTCGGCCGGCAGGACAGCCGAAAAAAAGGAAAAAACAGAAATTACTGATTCACTCCTCCGTTGACTCCTTTCTGCCATAAAAGGCATAATTGTGCGAATTCAACTACTATGCACAAGGTTACTATTAGTGAAAGTCAAGTGTATATTAACATAGAAAACCGTGTTTAGTCAAGTATTTTTTTCGTTAAAATGCCATAAAATTTTAATTAAGCGTCCGATAATGGCGGAACACCCCATAAAAACCCCCTTCGTAACGCTAACCTCTGTTTTGACAAGAACTTAGGTAATTGGTAATATAGGTAAAATCGGCCATATAGGCATTTTTTTGATATGATTTTTCAGTACTGGCAGGTTAAATTTGGAAAATTTACACATTTTAGGGATTTACATCTGGGGGGTACCCCGAAGACCAAAAGTATCCGCTATCCGCTCATTTTTACTTTTACCTTTTACCTTTTTACTTTTCTGATTTGTTTGTTATCCTTCTGCTATGCTTGGTTTACTAAAAGGCCGACTGGTTCCCGTGAGAGTCATTCTCCTGATGGCGATGTTGTCGCTTGTCCTCATCGGCATTGCGACCATTTACGCAGTCGGGCATCCGGCAGGAGCCGAAGTCGAAATAACAGATTCGCCAGACCAGCCCGCACCTCAATCAACAGAGCAATCAGGGGACCTCGCCGGCTTGTGGAAAAAACAGATTGCCTTTGCGGGCCTGGGTATCGGGGCGTTAATCCTTGTCAATCTTGTCAATTGCCGGCGGCTCGGCGAGGCCGGCTACTGGATTTACGCGGGAGTACTGCTGCTGCTGGCAGTGCTGCTGATTTCAAGATACGTTGTGGAATTGCCCTTTGCGCCGGAAACCAAAGGCGCATTTCGGTGGATAAGAATATCAATAGCGGGATTTGAGCTGCCGAGCATCCAGCCCTCGGAGATATGCAAACCCGCGTATATCATCGCCCTGGCGTGGTATCTGCGATACCGCAGCAATTACCGAAGATTCAGCGCGTTAATCGGGCCTTTCGTGCTAACGCTTTTGCCGATGGCGCTGATTTTGCTTGAGCCGGATTTGGGGACAGTGCTTTTGATGATGCCCGTGTTTCTCACTATGCTGTTTATCGCGGGGGCAAAAGTTAAGCATCTTGCGCTGATATTATTTATCGCCTTGCTAATCAGCCCGCTTATGTGGTTCAAAATGCAGTCCTATCAACGGCTGCGGATAAGCAGCGTCCTGCTGCAAAGCGAATGGCTTCGCCAAAAGGCCGAGCAGCATCCGGCGCTCGGCAGGTTATTAGTCGGGGGGACATTCTCATCCAAAAAATGGAAGGAAAACTGGGGCTACCATCTTATCAGGTCGAAATACGCAATCGCCTCGGGAGGTGCAACCGGCTACGGCTTCGGCAAGGGGCCTTTCATCAAATACGACTTCCTGCCCGAAAGGCACAATGATTTTATCTTTTCCATTATCGCGCATCAGTGGGGTTTTGTCGGGTGCGTCGGGGTCCTTGTGCTATACATAATATTACTGGTGTGCGGACTGGAAATCGCGGGCGAGACAACCGACCCGTTTGGCCGGCTGCTGGCCGCGGGAATAGTATCAATGTTCGCGATCCAGCTTATTGTCAATATGGCAATGACGCTGGGGCTTACGCCTATTACAGGAATTACGCTGCCGTTTATTAGTTACGGCGGGTCGAGTTTGACATTCAGCATGCTTTGCGTGGGGCTTCTCAATAACGTGGGCCGATGGCGGCCTTTCTCCGTCGCGCCGAGACGATAGCCATTCTTTTATTTTGTTTTCTCTGCGGCCTCCGCTTGCTCCGCAGTTAAAAACCTTCCGCGAAGCTCAGCGATTTCCGGGGAACCAAGCAGCCAGGCCGTGCCCACAAAAACAACCGTGCCTGCCGGCACGCAGGTAACAACAATAATCCAGTTTCGCGTATCTCTCATAAGCCACAGCAAAAGATAAATGACCGCGGACATAACAGCCGAAGCGATAATGCCACGAATGACACTCGCGAGAATCTTTCTGCCGCCGAATAACCCGAGGCGTTTACGCAGCAGGTAAACAAGAACAACCGCGTTAATCGCGAAAGTAATCGTAGTGGACAGGCCAAATGCGCCTGCGCCGAGCCACGGTATCCAGACCATTGTTACCACCATCAGCAGATTAATCACCACAAGGGCACAGGAAACCCTCAATGGTGTTGTGGTATCTTTCATCGAATAAAACGCGCGGGCGAGAATCTGGTAACTGCAATAAGCCCACATACCGAGAACATACATCTGGAGAACGAAAGCCGCCTGGGCCGCGTCTGCCGAGCTGAAATTGCGGCGGGCATATATGACCTTCACAATCGGCTCAGCCAAAATATACAGGCCCACCCCAGTGGCGATTCCTTCCATAAGAGCAAGACGCAGCGCTCGGTTGATGCTGTCTCGCAGATTTACCATGTCGTTGCGGGCGGCGTAGCGGGTAAGCAGCGGAAAAATTGCCACCCCAAGCGAAATCGCCAATACCCCCATCGGAAACTGGTACAGCGCACGAGCGGCGCTCACTCGCGTTATAACCCCCGGGGTAAGCGGCTTGTGCAGCACCCAGCCGAATATATTTATATCCGGAGCCGCAGCGGTAGCGGTCAGGTTCCAGGAAATTATCGTCGCCAGAAGTTCCGAAATCTGCAAAAACCCCAGCCCCAAAAGCATCGGCATCAGCAGTTTGATTATCGGGACGATACCCGGCTCAACCGGCGTCAGGCGCACACGAATTGAAAAGCCGGTTTTGCGTAACAGCCACAAAACCGCGATAAGCTGGATAAGTCCCGCTATTATCACGCTGAAGGCGACAATCACAAGCTGGCCCGGCAGATTGCCTTTTAGCATCGGGGCAATCCACCACGCGGCTATGATTCCTACTATATTGAATATGATTGGCGCGGCGGCGGCAAAAGCAAAGTGTCCGCGACAGTTTAGAGCAGCCGAGCCAAGGGCGAGCAGACACACCGTAACCATATACGGGAACATAATCGTCGCCATCATCATCAGAAATTGCCTGTCGGCGGACCCCGGCAATAACGCGACGACCACAAAGACAATCTCCACCAAAAGCATAACGGCCAGCAGGAACACCGCCAGAAGTGCCATCGCGTTGGCTAACAGTTTAGAGGCCTTTTCGAACCCGTCTTTTTCGACGGTATCGGTGAAAACAGGCACAAATGCCGACGATAACGCCCCCTCTCCAAACAGCCGGCGAAAAAGATTAGGTATTTGAAACGCCAGGCCGTATGCGTCCGTCAGGCGGTTGGCACCCAGCGACGTTATGCCCATATCACGGAAAAGACCAAAGACACGGGAAACAAGCGTTATGCCCGCCACCACCTTGGCTGAACTGAAAAAATGCTCACGTTCACGGTGAGCTTCCTTATGCTCCTGGCGAGTTTTTTCGCTCATAGGAACGAATTATACTCCAATCGCAAATTACTTCAAAAAGGTCTTCAACTCAACATCGGCAAACTGCTGCACCGAAGCCCCATAAATAATCGAATAATAACTTTAAGAACCGCACTACTCTTGCATTTAAACCGTATATGCCTCAAAATACCGTGAATTTAGTGCCAAAACATAACATCTAAAGCGATAGGCCGAATTACCCGAAGTAATTGGGTAACAAGTGATATCTATGTTTATGTGTGGACGGTAGATGCGAACATCTGGCATTAGAAGAATTGCGACAATTTTGACGGTAGTTCTGGCGTTGTCCGGCTCAGTATCAGCCATAGAGCCGAACAATCCCGAACCCAATGCGCCCGCTCGAAGAATGCACTCAAAAACGGGCAAAATGCTGTATACGCCGATGCCTGAAAAACTCTTCTCGCCTTCGGTAAGCCAGTTGTTTTACGAAATGGCCTACGAGATATCGCACAGAGATAACATGACCGATTCCCAGGCGGAGCAGGCCGTTGCGCTGCTTAATGCCGCGATGGAGATGGACTCCAGCGCCGGTTTCGCCACAGCCGATATGCTTGAAATACTGTCTCGGCCCAGCTCGCAACGCCATTTACAAATGCTGTATGACGCCCTCATCAAATACACCGATAAAAACGCCGACTCATTGGTCGCTACAAACGCCGCCAAATACCTGCTTGACCAGCTCGATTCCCGCGGGCAGCGAGAAACACTGCTTAGGCGAATGATTCAGGACATAGGCGAGTCTAACCTTTCCGTCAGGTCCGAGCTCGCCACGGTGCTGGGGCTTTTGCTGGCCGAGAAGGCCGACAACACAAACGCCTTCAAGGCAATGGCTATGGCCTACAACTGGAACAAATACAATCAGCTTGCCTTTGAGAAGCTCGTTGAGCTGGCGCCCGACCAGATAAGCCCCGTATTGAATCTTGAATACCTTCGTCTTAAACTTCGGAAAAACCCGCTCGACCTCGGAGCCGCCATCGCTCTTGCACAATATTCCCAAAAAATACAGCTTTATGACACGGCAGCCGGCGACTATCAGTATTGTGCCGATTTGTTCCAGTTCCTGTATCCCGGTCAGAATGTCCCCACCGCCATTTACATTGACTGGATGACATGCTGCTATAATGCCCCGCGAGGCCAGGCAAAATGCCTGCAGTTAGCCGAGGAATTCCGTAAAGAGGGGCGGTTCAACCTTCAAATAGAAGTCATCGCCGCCAGGGCCGCCGCAAAGACAGGCGACGCTAAAACCGCCGGCCAAATCATCGAAACAGCCGAACAGAAAGCAATACAGGCGACGGGGGAATCAGTTGACTATAAAGCGATTGCATGGTTCTACTGCTTCATTCGAAAAAACCCGGAAAAAGCCGTTGACTATGCCAACAAGGCGTATGCCGCCGAGCCGAATTCGCCTGTCACCGCCGGCCTGCTTGCCTGCGCCATGGTCGATAGTAACCAGCTCGACTCCGCTAAACCGCTCTTTGAAAACTTTCCGCAGACACAGTTCGCCGACTTCGCAAAAGCCAGGTTCGATCTCGCAAAAGGGCAGAAACAGTCGGCGCTCGATTCAATGCGGGCGGCAATCGACAAAGACCCCGGCTCAATCGTGGCTGAACAGGCCCTTATGCTGCTCGACGAGCAAAAATCGGAATATATCCCAATATACGACACAAACTTAATCACAGTGGCATTTAAACAATCTGTCGGCGAGCAGATTATACCTCAATTCATAAGCCCCGACAGGATGCTGTCGTTCCAGCTTAATATCCGCGGCAACAGGTTCGCCTACGGCAGCGACTTCACGGGCGCGATAACCATCACAAACAACTGGTATGAGCCGGTTGTTATCTCCGAAGACGGGTTTTGCAAAGGCCGCATATTAATAGACGCCAATGTTACCGGCGACATCAGCAGGCGATATGAAAAAATCGTGCTGACCACAACAAGACCATCGCAGCCCATCGAACCGGGGCGCAGCGTTACTGTCCCCGTCCGACTCTATGCCGGCCCGCTAAAACAACTGCTTCTAAGCCACCCCCAGGCCTCGCTAAACATCCGATTCACCGCCTACTTAGACCCGGTTACAACTCCCGACGGTAATAGGATAAGCGCAATACCCGGCATAATGCCCGTGACGATCGATATCGAACGCCCCAGGACAGAAATCACCCAGGGTTACCTGCAAAACCGCTTCAATTCTCTTACGCAGGACAAGCAAGGCCCAAAAATCAAAGCTGCACAGCTCTTTGCGGGGTTACTGATGGAAAGCCGGGAAATGGCTAATTCTCCTCTCGACTCCGCTCGGGACGGGCAGGCATCTTACAAATTCGTATCCAACGAGGGGATGAACACAATGCTTGAATCGGCGCTGGCCCAGTGCTTGGCCGACAGCGACTGGGTGGTCCGAACTCATAGTATGGCTACGATTGCCGAACTGCCGCTGGACTACAAACTGACCAACGCGGTTGCTGCGGGGTTAAACGACCAGCACTGGCCCGCGCGTATGACGGCCGTCTGGCTATTAGCACAAAAACAACAGGACTACAACTTCACAAAGGTCCTCGACCATATCGCCCAGTATGACGACAGGGATTTCGTTCGCAATATGGCTATCGCCTTTGGCGCCAAAGCAGCACTGCCCAAGCAAAACACTAAAGAAGAACCCTTTTCTGACCTGTTAAAAAAGGACCCCAACGCCGACAGCAACAATATTTTTGCGTTGCCACCCAAACAATAACGGCTGATTGCCCCGTCCTCCCTCTAAAATCCTGTAAAATTTCAAAAAATTTACTTTGTATTATGAGGCCAATTTTGTAACATTTCGACCATCGTATTCGTATATACTTTTTTGATGACCGTATTTTGGGGTGGTTTTTTTGGAAAGGGTATTGAAATGCCGGCACAAGTTGACAAAGAAAAATGCACTGGTTGCGAGTCCTGCGTCGAGGAATGCCCCAGTGAGGCAATCTCGATGGAAGACGGAAAAGCAAAGGTAAATCCGGAGGCCTGCATCGATTGCGGCGTATGCGTCGATGCCTGCCCGGAACACGCAATCAGTATGCAGTAAGCATGCGGTTGGCCCCATCGTCTAGGCCGGTCCAGGACACCGGGTTTTCAACCCGGCGACAGGGGTTCAAATCCCCTTGGGGCTATTTTTTGCAGAGCAAAAATAGAGCAGTGGAACAAATGAACAGGTGATAGGAGATTAATTAGCGGCCAATATTCCACTGCGATTATCTGTTCAACTACTCCACTCCCAAAAAACAATTTCGCCCTTTATCGATTGGCCGGTAGCTGGCCGGTCGTCCCGATAAATGTTTTCCTTATTGTCCCGATACCCGCGTGTAAAATCAATACCCCTTGTCGTGTTCTCCGCAAAAGGGTATAATCACGCTCACCTTTGGCTGGGGGCAAAAGGCACAGAGGAAATGAGAATGAAGAAGATTGTCGATAAGATTTCATCACCAAGAACGATTTTCTTAGCTGGGGTGGTGGTTATAATTGTCGCCTGTTTTGTTACATATATCCCAGCGATAAGAGGTGGTTTTATCTGGGAAGACGTCCTTTATGTTACTGTAAATCCGATGTTGACGGCCCCTCACGGATTATATCTTATCTGGTTTTCGAGTGTTCAGCAATTAGATTCATTAGGCCTCTTCCCGACATGCCGGCTGGTCTACACAACGTTTTGGATTGAACATCATCTGTGGGGATTCAACCCGATGGGTTATCACGCCGTTAACGTGGCGATTCATATTACCAATGCTCTTCTGCTCTGGCTTGTTCTCCGACGGATGTCGATACCGGGAGCATGGTTTGTTTCGGCGGTCTTTGCCTTGCATCCGGTCCAGGTCGAATCGGTTGCTTGGATAACAGAGCTAAAGAACACCCTGATGATGTTTTTTGCTCTTTTGACTGTCTTGTGCTGGATGAAATCTGAGTTTGACGACAAGTTGAGTCGTAAGGCACTTCTATTCTACGCCAGTTCTCTGCTGCTCTATGCTTTGGCGCTTTTAGGCAAGTCAACTGCCTGCACACTGCCTTTGGCGTTTATTTTAATATTATGGTTTAAGCATGTGCCTCTAACAGCAAAACGCTTGCTGTTGATTGTGCCGTTTCTCACGATGGGGATTGGGACGGGGCTATATACAATGAGGTGGCAAATATCTTCTCAGGGGATGGGTATTATCAATCTGGGACTGAGTCCGGCGGCCAAACTGATAATAGCGGGCAGGGCATTGTGGTTCTATCTCTGGAAACTCTTTTGGCCTGTAAATCTTACGTTCAGCTATCCTCGTTGGCACGTTGACCCAACTTCAATCTGGCAGTACGCCTGGCCTGTTTCTTTTGTGATTGCGATTTTCCTGTGCGGGCTGTGGCGAAAACGAATAGGCAGGGCTCCATTGGCGGCGTTACTGTTTTTTGCACTGACGTTGTTTCCGATGCTCGGTTTCTTCTATATTTTCACGTTTATTTTCAGTTTTGTGGCAGACCATTATCAGTATGCCGCGTGTATCGGACCTATCGCGCTTGTCGCGGCGGTCGGGGTAGCGCTTTTCGGCAGGTCAGGGAAAAACGTTAAACTCGTAATTATCTCGATGGCTGGTATTTTGCTTCTGATACTGGGGACATTGACTTATCAGCAATGCAAGGCATATAAAAATTCTGATACGATATGGGCCGATACGCTGAAGAAAAACCCATCTTCTTGGTTGGCGCACGGGAGCATAGGCGTCTCACTTTGCGCTCAAGGTGAATACCTTAAAGCCCTGTATCATTTCGAGGAGGGGATTAAATTCTCCTCATATATGAAGGCAATTTACCCTTCTAAATATGCATTATCGTATCACAACGCAGGAAGTGCTTTATTAAAACTGGGCAGATTGAACGAGGCAGTCGTCTATTACCAAAAGTCTCTTGACATTTGGGAGTATTCCGCGGATGTGCATATTATGCTTGGCGGTGTATTGGCCCGACAAGGCAATACTGTAATGGCGAAAGTGCATATTCTCCGCGCGCTTGAAATTACAAAAGAAAGAAACGACTCGTTTTCTCAAATATTTCGTATGAGCAAAGACCAGCTTGTTGAAGAACTCCAAAAGGAATTGAAACTATTAGAAGAACAAAAGCGAGATATAACAAGTAGTCAGAAAGCACAAGAGCTGCCTATCAAGTGAAAGGATTATTTCGTCTGCGACACCTTTTGCTCTATCGCCTCAATCCGGTTCTCCAAGTCCTCAATCTCTTTGTGCTTGAGGATATATTCAATAACGTCTTTGCAGGCAAGCCGTCTCAGTCGTTCGTCAGTGTGGTCTAACAGCTTTACAAGGTTCTCGACCGCTTTGCGGCAATAACAGCGAAAAAGACGGTAAAGTGTTCAACTCCTCAACTGTTCAAAAAACGACTCTCAGAATTGATGATTTTTGCCCGCCATTTGGCGAGGTCTCGCTGAAAGCGGAATTGCTGATTTCCGACTGTGGTTCATCGCACAAGGTCTTCTCTCGTCAGTCGTGGGGGATGATGCCGGCAATCCTTTCTGCTTCACAACGGATTACGTCCTCTTTATCGTTAAGAAATTTTTTCGTCTGGTCGGGAGCAATATCCGCAAGCAGGTAAATCGCCTGAAGGCGAACATCAACGGGATTCCCCTCAGCCAATGCCGCCAAAAGCCGGTCGGTTTGCGATTTGGTGTCAGCAGGATTGTCGGAGTCGGAGGTGCTCTGCTCCGCGAGCGATTCAACTGTGATTCCAGTATCGGCAACCACCGTGGCAGGACCTGTCATATCAGCCGAATCAGAGCCGACACCATCATTCGAGCTTTGTCCGCTTGACGTCTCAGAGCCGTCTATTTCTTCCTCTTCCGAGATGATGACCCCTTCTGCGTTCCTGTTCTTGTAATTTTCCAAAATACTTTTTGCCTTACTCGCAAGCACTTTCTCCGGCGAAGGCAGTAGTTCGCCGTTTTGCCCGTGAACTTCCGGGTTATTTAAATATGACATAGCAATAATATCAATATCAGCGGGGTTCGATTCCATGGAATCCGATTTTGTTTCGTCAGTTGCGCCAGCAGGAACAATTGACTGATGCCTTTGGCTAACAGGTAAATCGGGCTTGTCTTCAGACGCAAACAGGGCTTCGGCCTTTTGGCCAACAGGCAAATTCAAATTGGGTTTGTCTTGAGCCACAGGCAAATCTTTGGACGGACTTATATCAATTTTAGATGCGGGATTTGCGTGGGCAACGGGTTCGGACAGAGGTCTGCCGGGACGACTATTGAGTGTTGCCGGGACGTTACCATTGTTTTCTTTGGAGGTATGCGCAACAACTACGTCTCTTTTTGCTGATACCTGCGCTGTGCCGTTGTGCCTCCCTTGTTCAGGCCTAACCTTTGTAAATACCAATAAAACAAGCACAGCGGTAATAAGCAACCCTGTGATGAGAATAAACCGTGCTGCTTTCATTGTTTCTCCAGCCGAAAAGATATACCTGTGGCGAAGAATTACTTTCTCCGCCACAGGCACTATGAAAATCAATAGTAATTAAGGTGTCCACACGGGCTTAGGATGGTCGAAATTCAGCGCCTGCACACTCCATTCGTACGATGCGTTAAGCGTGAGTCCCTTAACCGTTACTGTAATTTGCCCCGCGGTTAAATCCGCCGTCTTGGGCTTAATTGTTAACTTCTTCCAAACTTTCCAGGCACCGCCCGTTTTCGACTCTTTCCAAACAAAAATCCCCAGAGCATAAGAATCGGCACCAGCTACAGTGCTAAAGGTGAAACTTTGCTCCTTGTCACTCGGGACAAAAGAGGAATACGACGGGGTTATCATCGTGGGAATAGCTGGCACCACTTCCGCTCGTGTAAATGCTATCCAGTTCGGCTCCATCAGCGTTGCCGCCGCTATCTTTTGTGTTACGAGGGAAGGTAATGTGAAAGTTCCGGCTCCACGGACATATCCTGTACGCCACTGATAATCACCCTTGGGAAGGGGCTTGAGGGGCGTCCATGAAGTGGCATCCGCAGCCAGTTTGAGCAGCATAAACTTCTTCCAGGCGGATTTCTCGGGGCTCTTTGCATTGACATTCCATTTTTGGATTTCAAGCAGGACGTTTTTGACAAGAGGTCCCATCGATTCCGTCGGCGGGGTAAAAGTAAACACGGGCCTGAATGCCGCTACGCTGCCATGCGGAGACCGCGGCGTTGTAGTGATTTCATCAACTATTTCTAACATCGCTACCCCTGCGTTGCTGTCTGCGGTAGTCCGCATAGTGCCGCCGGTAGCGCCCGCTATACCACTGAATTGACTACCGGCCTCTTCACTGTACGTACTTCCCGCCGCCGGCAACAATGCATCGACAGATATCTTGTTCGTCTCCGCTGCCCATATAGCAAGCACATCCGCATAAGAATATCCGCCATCCCAGGGTTCGGGGTCATGACCGGGAGCATCTCCCATCAGAATAATATGTCGCTCGGCATCCTTTCTCCATGCGCCAATTTCCGAACCGGACATCGTGCGGACAAGGGCAGAGAAAACCGCTTCGGGTAAATCTCCGCCGTCACCGAGGGTAAGACCACTAATCGCCGCCTTTGCCACATTGGCATCGGTTGTAAATACCGTGTCCACATTGGTAATATAGTCAGTCGACGCGGCATCGCACGTCTCACATGCAGGATTGTCTCGGTAATCAACAACTGCTAATCGCAAATCCTTATAATTAACTACTAAATAGTCAATCATGGATAGTGATGCGGCCTGTACTGAAGCGATGTCATCCCCCATACTTCCCGTCGTATCTATGAGGAAGCACAAATCCAAAGAGCGTCCGGTTTTAAGCGTTTGTGCCCAGCGGTTTCCAATTACCGCGGAAGCATCAGAGTAGGTTCCGGCTGCCGTGAACATATCGTCGTAAGCCACTAACATATAAGAAGCGCCCACCGTACCTGGACCATGAACGTTGTCGTCAGCCGGCCATGGGTCATTTAAGGATATAATCTCATCAACCGACTCATCATAACCACGAAGGACGATAGCGTGGCCGCCGACATCCGTGCCTGCCTTTATCCAGCGTACAGCAATCATTGCCGGGCGCTTACCATCAATCTCTTCGGATACCTCGTCCATAGTCAGGGCACGGTCTAAATAGGACGAATCTACGGGGCCAAATTGCTTTAAAACCAGGCCGCATCCCTTCCTGTTATAGGTTCCAGGCGATGGCGAACCCGGGGCTGCCAAGGGGCCTATGGTAGTTCCGGAAAGATGGTTTCCTACATTGTAGCCGCCAACGGCCCAGTCCGCAACCTCCGTCTGGGTATGGGTGAACCCATAATATTTCAGTATCATATTACTGGATGCATCCCAGCACCAATTGGGTTCTTCCTGGCCAATCAGCGGCACAGCAAGCGTACCGGCATAAACGGGCGCCAGCAATGAAACCACGACCATGACTACTAACACAGCCAATACTCTACTCCTCATTTTTGTTCTCCTTAATTTCATTGTTCGTTTTTTTCGTTTATCTATTTATTGGCATCGTTAAGCTGCCCGATACCATTAGCATTAGCATCCGATTTCCAGAAATTCTTCAGCGATTCCAAAACACTTCCCGCAGGGGTTATGGAATTCCAGTCCGGCGGCGGAGCAAGATATTTGCCGCCACCCAGCGCCACGCGAGTAACAGGTGTCAAATTGGGCTTGTCGGCGTGCAGCACAATGAAGAAAAAGGAGCGAGGTTGAATACAGGAAACCAGCTTGAACCTGTCGCCATCTTTTGATGACCACGCCTTTCGAATACCATGAAGCGATACGGCAAGATAAGGGTTGCCCAGATATGCTCCATGCCATTCGTCACCACGCAACCTGACCCCGAACAAAGTACGATACTCATGCTTTACCTGAACGGGATATATCAACTCGCCTATCAGTTTCACGGCCGAAGCCAAATCCTCTTCTCGATTCAATTTCCCGACAATTTCCGCATCGATATCGTAAACGAGAATGGGTTCCGCGAGCGAAACATCATTTTGCTCATCTTCCGCTTTGAAGCCATAGTCCGTCTTCTGCGGCCATGCGCCTTTGAGGAAACCCGGGAAACTCCTGTTAGCAGCAACAGTTGCCTGTTGAATGTTATGTGTCCGTTGTTCTTCTACTGATGGAGACTTAGGCACATTGGGCTGTTCTGTTTTTGAAAGTTTGGGCGATTGCGGTTGTACTGTTTTTTGACTACACGCTTCGATGCCAAGCAGCAGTATTCCAATGATTAGAATTGCGAAGACATCCAATAACGGGCTAATTGCTAATCCGCCCCTTATTCTCCATCGGTGACCTTGATATCGCATTGGCCCGCTTTCCACCTTTATACGCGCCGTCTTATAAACCCAACCCATTTAGACACGATGCCACAACGCCGTAGTATCTACTATATATATCGAACTTGCAAGGGAAAAACCGGAGAAAAATTCGCACTTCTTCGGTGGTCCTGGGGCTTACGTCTGTTTTCCGTCCTGTCTTGCAGGTAAGGTATTTACCGCATTACAGGTTTTGAACGCGACCACTATATATGTAATGAAATGGCCAATGCCCGCTGCGGCTGCGATAGATACGAGCACCCATGAGGCAAAAGAATAGCCCTCAAAAGCCCTGCTTATAAGCCTAGTGAATGGAAATACGCATATCATAGGAATCGTCACAAACATTGCTGTCGCCATAAACAAAACCGCATATATCAGAAATAGCGCCATCGGCAACCTTCCGGCCCTTATCGAACGCCGAATTACAAATGAGTTGTAGTCCTCCGTGAATCCCGTGAGCATTAACAATGCCCAGTAAATATTGAAGACCGGGATAAATAAAAAACCGACTGCCCTGCCCGGCGAGATGGATATCTGGCTGTCCTTAATGGCCGCCCACATTTTGTAAAACAGCATAAGCTCGATTGCCACGCTGCATACGAGGAAAACATCCGCAACCGCGAAGGTCGCAAGCAAAGTTGACTTGGCCCCTTTTTGTATCACCAGAACAAGGCCTAACGCCCCCAAAATTCCCGCGATAATCCGCACAACCATCCAGCAATATACAAACAATGTTTTTGATAACGCCGTTTTCGACGCCGCTTTTGGTTCGGGCTGCTCTTGCTTTGTCGGCTGAGTACTTATCGGGGGAGGGGCTATGGGTGCCGGGCTTTTTACCTGGGGCGCTATTGGTTCGGAACTTTTCACCGGCGGAGCTACGGGCGCCGGCGGTTCTGCCGGGGCCGCGATTTTTGCCGGAGGCGCGACAGGTTCGGGACTTTGGGCAAGCGGTGCTGCCGGCTCGCCGAGCTTCGCGGGCGAAACGGGCGTTTCTATGAACGGCTGAATGGTAAAGAGCTTTGTACACTTGGGGCATTTTGCCTGTTTGCCGACGCTTGTTTCATTCACATTGAATTTTGATTTGCAATTAGGACACTGTGTTTTCATAGAATAAGCCCTTTATTTCCTCTCTTCCCGAGCCAGACACTCCTTCCCGGGTTCGATTTAATGACCGGTAACTATTCTACCATATTCTAAGCCGACCTAAAGGGGGTTTTGCCTGATTTTTCTTTGTTGGTCACCGGCAAGATGGTATAATATTGAAAATTGCCTTAGTTAATCGCAAAGGCAAAGAAGGAGAAGTGCATGAAAAGTAAAGCACGTCTAAAAGCCACCCCAATTGCAATTATGGTGATGGCGTTATTTCTAAGCCAAACAGCGGGCGCTGATTATAATTACGGTGAGGCGCTTCAGAAGTCGATTTACTTCTATGTGCAGCAGCGCTGCGGCCCCCTGCCGGCTGATAACCCTGTGATATGGCGGGCTGACTCGTGCCTGAACGACGGGGCTGACGTCGGGCAGAACTTGACCGGCGGCTATCTGGATGCCGGCGACAACGTGAAGTTCGGCCTGCCTATGGCTTCAACGGTGGCGACGCTAAGCTGGAGTGTTTATGAATATCGAAGCGCCTTCGCCAACACAGGCCAGCTGGATAAAGCTCTCGACGACATCAGATGGGGCACCGATTATTTCATCAAATGCCACACCGCTACAAATGAATTCTATTATCAGGTCGGTGCCGGAGGCAGCGACCACGCCTGGTGGGGCCCGGTTGAGGTAATTGAGGAGGTAATGACCCGGCCATCGTATAAGGTTACAGTCACATCGCCCGGTTCGTGCATTGTCGGCGGGACGGCCGCGGCCCTTGCGTCTGCCTCCATCGTTTTCAAGCCGACCGACCCAAGCTATGCTGCCTTATGTCTGACCCACGCCCAGCAATTATTCGACTTCGCCTACACCACCCAAAGCGATTCCGGCTACACGGCCGCCAACGGGTTTTATACTTCCTACAGCGGATACTGGGATGAGCTTTCTGCCGCTGCCGCCTGGCTTTACTTAGCCACCAACGATGCAAACTACCTGAATAAGGCCGAGCTTTGCGCGAACAACTGGGGCAAGGAAAGTTCAACAAGCTACTGGGGCTACAAGTGGACCCATTCCTGGGACGATATGCATTATATGGCACAAATCCTGCTGGCACGGGCCACGGGCAAGCAAATCTACATCGACTCCATCGAACGCAACCTGGATTACTGGATGCCCGGCGGAGGCATTACTTACACCCCCGGCGGACTGGCCTGGCTGGACTCGTGGGCTTCGCTGCGTTATGCCGCCAATGCGTCGCTTATAGCGTTTGTCTGGGCTGACGATAGCCATGGTAACGCGTCGAAGAAAACCGGCTACAGAAACTTCGCGGTAAGACAGATTAAATACATTCTGGGAGACAACCCGCGCGCCAGCAGTTACATTATCGGCTTCGGTGCCAACTATCCTCAGAACCCGCACCACAGGACCGCACACGGCTCCTGGGCCAATAGCATAGACACACCGAGCCAAACCAGGCACGTGCTCCAGGGGGCGATGGTCGGCGGACCGGACAGCAGCGACAACTATCAGGACGTCAGAAGCAACTATACAGAGAACGAGGTGGCCTGCGACTATGATGCGGCTTTGGTGGGTGCGCTGGCCAAAATGTACTCACTCTACGGCGGGACTCCCATCTCCGGTTTTCCCAGAACGAGCGACTTCGCAAAAGACCAGGACCCATACACCGAGTTCTTTGCCAACGCCAAGATTAACTCTTCGGGACCTGTTTATACAGAGTGGAGTGTTGACCTCACCAACCACTCCGCCTGGCCTGCACGCGCAGCCGACAAACTGTCATACCGGTACTTCTTCGACCTGACGGAAGCATTCAATGCGGGCTACACTATAAATAATATAACGGTAACGAAGAATTATTCAGAGGTGCCGGTAACGGTTTCCGGTCCGACACATTTAAGAGATAACATTTACTATGTCACGGTAGATTACACGGGAAGCGCAATCTTTCCGGGAGGGCAATCGGAATCCGCAAGAGAAACACAGGTCCGCATAGCCCTTCCGAATAACGCCCCCTCTGCCGCATGGGACACGAACAATGACTGGTCGCATCAGGGACTAACCGGCACGGTCGCCGAGACCCCGTACATTCCCGTCTATGACAATGGCGTGCTAATCCACGGACAAGCGCCGGGGCCAATTCTGCCGCCGGTTTCTATCACCGGCTATATTAAGAACGAATGTAACCTACCGATAGTAGGCGTGCTGGTTGCCGCCAACAACGGCGGCGGACAGTACACGACCGACATAAACGGCTTCTACACATTCTCGGTGGACAGCAACTGGTCAGGAACGATAACACCAAGCAAGAAAAATTACACATTTGAGCCCAACCGGATGATTTATGTTAATGTGGAGGCAAACGCGCAGGACCAGAATTACACTGCCAACAATATTTACGACCTCGACTGCGACGGGTCAATCGGCCTGGGCGATTTCGCCGTGATGGCCGACTACTGGCTCGCGACCGGCCCCGGAATACCTGCCGACCTGTTTGCCGACCAAATCGTGAACTTCCTCGATTTCGCAAAACTCGCATCCGCCTCGACAAACAATCCGCCGACCATTTCTATAATTTCGCCGGCCAACGGCGCCACGTTTAACGCCCCCGCGACCGTTACCATTAATGCCACGGCGTCTGACAGCGACGGCACTGTGAGCAAGGTCGATTTCTACCAGGGTTCAACATTACTGGGTACAGATACAACTGCGCCTTATTCCTTCACTTGGAATAACGTGACCGATGGCAACTATATTCTGACTGCCAAAGCAACAGATGACGAAGGAGCCGTAACCACCTCTTCAGCGGTCAGTATCACAGTGAACGTAACAACCGGCTGCACCTGCATCGCGGGATGCGACTCAAGAACAATTATCACAGCCGATTTTGTTAAGGATGGCGCAGGTGAGTTCTGCTGGGAATCAACAAATCTTGGCACTTACATAAACAACTGGAATCTTGACAAATTAACCATAAACGGCACCGACTATACAGGTCAGTATGTCTTTACTTCAACGATTCCTAAAATCAACGGCAAATATTACGTTTACTACAAAGGGTCTCACGACTGGAGCCATTTTGAGGCCAAGAATTGATGAGAACAAAACGCTAAAAGAAATGCTCTGAATTGTTGCCGATTTGATGTCTTCCGGCGGTTCAGGCCATTTTCGTCAGGCCGTCGAAGCAGATCTGCGACCAGGTTTCCATAGCATCCCGAACCAGCTGCAATTCGGGGATACTCATAAAGCCCATCTGCGTTATCATATTCTCTTTTTTGTTCACCTTCGGCTCATCCAAAGTCCACAAATGAACGATTCCCAGATGCACCTGGCCAACCTCGTTTGAATCGTCATTTAGCAGAGCGACAATTTTATCAGTGTAAGCCGCTTCCACCGAAACTTCTTCAGCCACCTCTCGCTGCACGGCTTCAAGGTAAGTTTTATATGATTCCGCAGTGAACAACGTCCAATCAACAGGGTTTATATGGCCTCCGATGCCGAGAGAGCGTTTGGCGACAAGACGGGTTTCGCCGGCGCGTTTGCCGCGAACATAGCTGAGATATTTACCCCCACAGGTCATAATCACATAAGGAATGAGCTGCTTAAAGGAGGGGTCTTTTTCGGCTTGCGGCCTGGGCATAAAACGGGGAACGCCGGGAGCAAAAAGTTTATCGAGATACTTTTGAGTATCCATCGCAAGGCCGTTAAACGCGCCTGCACTTTCAAAAACCTTCCGCCCAACTACCAATACCTGTTCATCCTGTGCCATTCCCTGCTCCGTTTTTACAAGATTATGGATACGAATTAAACAGCCATACCGGATACTTCGGTCTCGAAGACAATTGTGTCGTTGACCATTCCCTGGATATAGGCGTCGTATTTGCGGCCGGGGCGGAATTTGGTTATTTTGCCAAGTAGCAACAGCCGATGGCCCGGCTGGACAGTCACACGGAACTTAGCCGAGTCAATACTGGCAAAGCCGATGAAGGCCTCCTCGCCCAGAACATGCCTGACGAAAAAGCTAAGCAACTGGGCAGCCGACTCAATCATAATCACGCCAGGCATAATGGGTCTTCCCGGAATGTGGCCGCGAATCCAAAACTCCTTGTCGGTTACATCCTTGTAGCCGAGCACAAGCATATTGGGCTTGTCATACCAGAGCACACCGTCGAGCTGCTGCATCTCGTAATTCTGGGGATTGATCTTGAGGATATCATCCCTGTTAAAAACCGGCTTGCCGGCGAGGTCTATCTTCGATAAATCAAATAATTGCTGCGGAGGCATTATTTATCCCTGAAAATGGGGACTTGGCGCAACTGCTGTCTATCACTCGGCCCGCTCGCACGGCTATCCGCGTCAGCGAGCCGATATAAGCCAAATCCAGCGTCCAAAATGTGCCTGTTAATACCTACTGCGTTGTTCTGATTTCCAGAACTTTGTTGCGAACAAGCTGGGCCGCCTGCTTGATACTCTGCATCTGCTTGCGAACCCGCGTCCCTGCGGCCTTGTTTCCGCCCTCGGCCTTGCTGACGTCTGCTTCAATTTCTGCTATCAGTACTTTCAAATTTTCGTACTCTTGCATCGATATGCCTCCAGTTAAGTAAGAGGGTTAACATTCCTTGTTTTCAAAGCTGACGACTGAAACTTACCTATACAAAACCGCGTTGTCAAAGGAAAATCGGCGTTTTTTTCAAAAAAACCGCTATCCCCAAAACCTCTAATGACCTAATTTTTGGGTTAATGCCGCGATTCTTTTGCCCCAGCGGGCGCAAAGTTTCTCGACCCTCTGGTCGGGTTTGCCTATCGAAACCGGCCCGTAGTGGTCGCCCTGCGGGTCGCCCTGGATTACCATACCGCTGATAATCATTGCCTGCAAAATGCCCAGGACGGTTGTTTCGTTGCCTCCGCCGATATTGGCTGCGCTGGTAAAAGCCGCCCCGACTTTGCCGTCGAACTGGCCATGTTTTACCACAGCGTCGTCAATCAGCTGCTTCATTTGCGCTGCCATCCCGCCGTAATAAGTAGGAGAACCCATTACTATCGCATCGTACTTGAGCAGGTCGTCAACTTTGACCTGGGCGATTTCTTTGCAGTCGGTCTCCAGCCCGCCTTCGTTCATCGCCTTTGTTATCATATCCGCCATTTGTTTTGTGTTGCCGCTTCTCGAATAATAAATCACTATCCCCTTAGACATTTCTTACTCCTTTTTTTGTTTATCTGCAGAAATCTTATTTTTTCAACGGTATTATTTCCGGCTTACCGAAACCATCTGGAATTGTAAACTCAAATACCTTTTCGTCAATCACCTCATTGACCTTCGGCTTTGCGAAACTAATCTCGTAAATATCGCCCTCGGTTGAAACCGCTGAGATTTTCGCAGGCAGCATCAATCCCTTATCAATCCAGACCTCAACCGATTTGTAATCGTCCTTGTAAATCGAATCGGGTTTGACCTTCAAATGCAGATGCGTTAATCCGTTTGGTTCACCGACGAGATTAATATCGAACTGCTGCCGTAAATCTTCGGTCTTGTCAAAACCAATCAGCGGGAAGTTTCTCTTGGCCAATTCAAACGCGTCAATCTGCTCATTGGCCTCAGCCAACTGCCTCTTCTGCACCTGCTTAATCTGGTAATCGATATGCGTAAGCCACCGGCCATCGAAAATATATTGCTCGCCATATTTCTGCTGAGGATTTTCGTCCTGTGTGAGGGTGTCAAAGTTGATTCTCAGTTTCGAGCCATTGCCGAGCCGGGCGTAATACAGGTTGCCCGTTCGCAGTGTTTTCGATTCGAGCAGGGGCTGACTGAACAGATAATTGACTTCGCATTGATACGATTGCAGCCGGGTCGTCTTTTGCTTGAGACCATCCAGAACGCTCGACACATAATTCGCGTCACCCGTCGATTGCTCTGCGCAAGATGCCAGGCCACATACGCCTGTAACCGCCGCCACAATGACCGTCATTTTTATAGTATTGAGCATAATTTCTACCTGCCGTCGATAATCTTGAGTATATCTGTGATATTTTCAATAACAAAATCGGCATGCTTAGCGAATTCGTCGGCCTTGTGATGGTTTTTCAAAAGTACGGGAATCGCTTTCGCGGCCCTGGCGCAAAACAAATCGAAAAGATAATCGCCTACAACAAGCGACTCCTGCGGCATAATCCCAAATCGCTCGCAAAGATACAAAACGCCAAAGGCATCGGGCTTTACAGGTCCTTCCTCCCTGCCCACAACCGCGTCGAATTTCAAATTATGCTTTTTGGCAACCGCCACGGCGTTTTCTTTTTTGTTGCGGGTCAATATACCTATGAGAATTCCTCTCCTGTGCAGCTCTTCAAGCGTTTCTTTTGCGCCGGGGTTCAACGTCGATTCGGCGACCGCCTTTTCTTCGTGAGCCAGCAAAATACTTTCCGCCTCATCGCGCTCGCCTGCCGTCATCTTTTCCATCAATTCCAGAATAGGCCCTGCGTCAGGCGGATACCCCATCTCTCTGCGAATCGCGTCAAAATCAAAAAACGGCTGCGTTATCGTTCCGTCCAAATCAAATATTACCACCCTGATTCGCATATTTGACAATCCTCATCACCAAAACAACTTTCCATTGTCCTGTGTGGAGCTGTTTCGCTCAACTAAAAACTGAAGACGAAAAATTAAAAACCATTAATAGTGCTTTGCGGTGTCCGCAAAGTTCGCATCGAATTTTCTTGCTTGCCGCAGATAATCTGGATTATCCAGGTGATATTTTCAATAACAAAATCATCATACATGGCAAATTTGTCGGTCTGACGCCTTGAATGAGTACTCCCATGCTGGCAGTATAGCTTACACCCACGATAAATATGGCAACTTGACATCTGACGTCCAGTATGATATTATTACGATTGTGAGAACAGATATAAGTCAGAGAATTTGTATTTGCTTCGAAAAGTCCTATTGGCAGGGCCAAGTGGGCTGCGCCTATATGTTTTACAGGGTGATGGAAGATTTTTCAGCAGGTGCCAATAATTGCCAGTGTGCACAATCTGTTATATATGGCCATACTCATGCCGATAATATAGTCAATGTGTAACAATTAAAGTGATCTTGAAAGTTTGTCGCATAAGTGTGTTTTTTACCGTACTGCTGGGTTTAACCTAAGTTTTGAGTGGCATTTTCAACAGGCATAATTCATGGTAGCAGTAACGAAAGAAAACTGCCGGAAAAAGCTTTTACTTGTCCTTGGATTGGCATTGGTATGTCGGATTGTATATGCTTTCCTGGTGTGGACACCTCTTTTCAAAAATGGTGATAGCGGCCTAGCTCAGGCGTATATCGATTCCGCCTATTTGCTGGCAGCAGGCGCTGGTTACCACAAGGTTCTTCCCGGGGATTCTCCGGCCCTTCGCGATATTATCAAAGTGGAGGAAAAGATCAGCCAAGGCATTATCATTACCCCCGCTACAGCCGGCCCCATATCGAAAGATGGATTATACCCCGAGATGCTTCACCCGCCGGGGTGGGCGATATTAGCTTTTGTTTTGTATCGATTGTCCGGCCTGCCGGTTTGGCTGGTCATGCAGATCGCGGGTATAGTCGTAGATACGGCAGCGTGCGGTCTGCTGTTTTGGCTGGTTTTCCTGTGCCTTGGCAGGTCTCGTATTGCGACAACCGCCGCGATAATATACGCTATCTTCCCTCCGGTATGTTACTCCGCCGTATATCTGGAGCCACGGGGGTTCATGTTTTTCTTTCTAATCCTGGGGACCATTTTTATCGTACTTGCAGCCAGGTCCACAACCTGGAGGAAATGGGTACACTACGGAATGTGCGGCGTGTCAATCGGCATAGGGAGTTATTTTCGTCCGGATTTTTTGCTTCTTGGGCCGTTTTTCTTCATAGGGTTATGGTTTTACCTGCGTCGTTTCTGGTTCTCTTTGCTCGCAGGCACAGCGGTCCTGGCAATTTCACTGTTAGTGCTTTTCCCCTGGGCCTACAGAAACTACCAAATCTGCGGACGATGGATATTTACGTCAAGTGCTGTCGGTAGCACGCTTATCAGCGGCTTAGGGGCACATCCTAATCCCTGGGGATTTGGCCCCTCGGATAACGACCGCGCGATCGACGCTGCCAAGCACGGAATCTCAAACCCGCTTGGCCCTGTTGCGGATGCCTATTTCCGGAAAGTTTTCGTTGAATCTGTCAAGGAACGTCCCTGGGCTTACGCAAAGATTATCGCTCAGCGCACACCTCATATTATAGCCACACCCTATACTTGCGGGTTCAAACGGACGGGAAAGATAGCCTATTCGGAATTGCAAAGCCAAGGAAAAATATTCTCAAATATTGGATACATGGTAAAAACGTTCTGGGACAGAATCCTCATGGCTATAATATCTTTCGTGAGTTTGGTCTGCACGATTGAAATGTTCTTATGCGAGAGGACAAGATACAAACTAATCATTTTCCCTATTTTGGTGCCCGTGTATTCAGCACTGAGTCATTTGTTTACAATCATGGAACCTGAGTACCTCCTCCCGGGCGTATTTGGCCAGCTCATTGGCTTGGCCTATGTAATGTCTCACGGCTGGCGTGACGATGCAGCACCATCCATAGAGAACAAGCTCAATGCATTAGAAGCTTAATTGTCTTGAGATTCGCATGGTTGCCTCAACGCGAAACCCCCGACATCCAGCTTGCCGGTCGGTACAATTTCATAAATCCTCTCCCCGCTAAAGTATTTCACGCGGATATTGCCGGTTGGCATTCGTGCCATAAAATCAGGATTTTCTGCGGAGAAGGTCTATCAGGTATCGCGTTTCCTGGCTTATGACGCGGTCCTTGCGGACAAGGATGCCCGTGGGGCGCACAAACCTCTCATTTGAAAACTCAATCGCCTTTATAGTGCCCGCCGCAAGTTCCTGCGATAACGCGGTGCGGGGCAGAATACTGACGCCCGAATTGATTTCGACCGCCCTTTTGACCGTCTCGATATTGTCGAACTCCATCGCAGGCATTATGACTACGTTATAACGCTGGAAAATTCCGTCAATCCAATCCCGCGTGGGCACTCCCTCCTCAAAACCGATAAACCGTTCCATCTGCAGCTTATGAATATCAATCTGCGACTGCTTTGCCAGCGGATGCTTCGAGCTGCACGCCAGGACCAGCGGCTCATCCTCAAACTCATAAACATCCAGCCGTTTATCTCTTCTCGGCACCGCGACAAGACCGATATCAAGCTCGCCCGCCAGCACCAGCTCGTAAATTTTTTCCGAGATAAAGTACGCCACGTGAACGTTGACGCTGGGCCTTTTGACCATAAATCTTTTGATATACTCAGGCAGCGAATGCATCCCGATACTGTAAATCGCTCCGACGTTTATCCTGCTATGGGCGGCCGACTTGAGCGAGTTCATCTCGCTGTTGAGCTGGTCGTACCTGTCAACCATATCCCTTGCGGCGCGGTAGAAAAGCTCTCCGGCGGCAGTCAATTCCAAAGGCCTTTTCTGACGGTTAAGCAACTGGCACTTGTGCTCGATTTCCAGCTGAGCAACCTGCTGCGAAACCGCCGACTGACTCACCATATGCTTATCCGCCGTCTTGGAAAAACTCCGCAGCGTCGCCAAATCGCAAAACATCCTCAATGTTTCTATGTGCATTATAAGTCCCCTTGATGAACCATATTAAACAAACAATCTTGCACTTGTCTTGCCAGCGATTAGTATTATCCTTATACTACTATAAGCTTAATAGCAGGCAATTGCATAAGTTTTTCTTATTTTAACAATTACCTGATAAAAGGCAATCCCGGTTTTCGCCTTGATACAACCTGTCAAAATCCGGGGATTGCGGACAAACAGCCCAAAAAGCCGGAAAGGACGGACTTATGCCCGAACAGGTTAGCACTGGTCTGAAAGGCCTCGACGCCATACTTAACCAGCTTCGCAAAGGCGATAACGTTGTCTGGCAGGTTGACAGCATCGAGGACTTCGCCGCATTCGTAAATCCCTATGTAAAAACCGCCATCGCCAATGGGCACAAGGTAATCTATATGCGGTTCGCCAGCCACGAGCCGCTTCTTAAGCCGGCGCCGGGCATCCAGATTTTCAATCTCGACGCGCACAGCGGCTTCGAATTATTCTCCGCACAGGTCCACAGTATCATTTCCGAACAGGGCATTGGCGCTCATTACGTCTTTGACTGCCTTTCCGACCTGTTAAACGCATGGGCAACCGACCTGATGATTGGCAACTTTTTTATGATTACCTGTCCGTATCTTTTCGAGCTTGACACTATCGCCTACTTTGCGCTGTTGCGAAATAATCACTCGTTCAAAACCATCGCCAGAATCCGCGAAACAACACAACTGCTTCTCGACCTGTATAACCTCGAAGACCGTTTTTATATCCACCCGCTGAAGGTCTGGAAACGGTATTCTCCCACAATGTTCCTTCCGCATTTGCAGCAGGAAGAGAAATTTGTTCCCATAACCAGCAGCGTTGACGCCAGCCGGCTGTTTTCCAGGATATCCGAACAGGGTATCGAATCCGCCGAAAGGACGCTCGATTACTGGGACCGGCTTTTCATAAGAGCCAAAGAAGTTGCTGAACTTCCTGAAACATCAAATCTGGACAAAAAGCAAACCCTCGACCGGCTGTGCAGGGTAATTATTGGCAAGGAAAAAAGGATTCTCGCTCTTGCCCAGAGGCACTTTTCCTTAAACGACCTTATCAATATCGAAGAGCGTCTAATCGGCACCGGCTTCATAGGCGGAAAAGCAGTCGGTATGCTGCTCGCAAACAACATCGTCTCATCCGACAGTTCGCTTGGTTTGGCAGGCCATCTCGAACAACACGATTCATTCTATGTCGGCTCAGACGTTTTCTACACCTACATCGTTGAAAATGATTGCTGGAAGCTCCTCATGGAGCAAAAAACCAAAGAGGGTTATTTCAAAGTCGCCCCCGAAATCCGAGACCGACTGCTCAAAGGCAAATTCCCCGACCAGGTGCGAGAGCAGTTCCAGCAAATGATAGAATACTTCGGCCAGTCGCCCATCATTGTCCGCTCAAGCAGCCTGCTCGAAGACGCATTCGGCAACGCATTCGCCGGAAAATACGAAAGCTTGTTCTGCACCAACCAAGGCAGCCCCGAACAGCGTCTCGCCCAGTTCGAAAACGCAGTGCGGGAAGTTTACGCAAGCACTATGGGCGACGATGCGCTTGTTTATCGGCTGCAAAGAGGACTTGACCAGCAGGATGAACAAATGGCGCTGCTCGTCCAGCGTGTCTCCGGCTCATACCGCGACAACTATTTTTTCCCGGATTTGGCGGGCGTCGCGCTTTCCTATAACACATTCGTCTGGAACCCCGACCTCGACCCCAAAGCCGGTATGGTGCGTTTGGTCCTCGGCTTAGGAACCCGCGCCGTCGGAAGAGTCGAAGACGATTATCCGCAAACAATCGCTCTCGACGCCCCGCTTCTGCGTCCTCTGGCTGATATGGACGATATCCGAAGATTCTCACAGCACTACGTTGACCTGCTCGACATCCAGAACAACTGCCTTACATCAGTGCCTATTCAGGAGCTTCTTAGCAAAAAAATCGACCTCAACATTGATCTTGTCGCCACGCCCGACCACGAAATGTCCGAAAAAGCAAAATCGCTTCGGATGCCGCAACAGGAATACTGGCTTGTAACCTTTGAAAAGCTCCTCAAGGAAACCGATTTTGTCTCCTGTATGCAAAAAATTCTCAAACGCATCGAAACCAGCTACCATTATCCCGTCGATGTCGAATTCACGGTCAACTTCACAAAAGAAGACAAGCTGATGATAAACCTGCTCCAGTGCAGGCCCCTGCAAACCAAGGGCAGGCGCGCAGCCGTCTCGATTCCCACGGACGTCAAAGCGGAAAAGCTGCTGTTTCTCTGCCACGGATATTTTATGGGCGGCTCCATCTCCGCCGACATCAAACGCGTTATTTTTGTTGACCCGAAACAATACGAAGCTGTTCCCAACCAGCAAAAATATGACATCGCCCGTGCCATCGGCGCACTGAATAAACAAATCACAAATAAAGACGACACGGGCCTGCTCATGTTAGGCCCCGGCCGCTGGGGCACTACCACTCCATCGCTGGGCGTGCCTGTGAGCTTTTCGGAAATCAATAACGTTACCGTGCTCGGTGAACTCGCCTGCGAAGGAACAAATCTCGTTCCCGACTTATCTTTCGGAACGCACTTCTTCCAGGACCTCGTCGAGACCGATATCTTTTACGTCGCGATTTTCCCTTCTCACAAAGGTTTTGCCTTCAACGAAAAATGGTTCGCCGCCCAGCCAAATCAGCTTGAATCGCTATTGCCCGACAAAGCCAAATATGCTGACGTGATAAAAGTAATCGACCTTGCCGGCAGCCCCGCACGCATTGTCGGCGACGTCATCAGCCAGCAGGTCATCTGCTTTCTACCTTGAAAATCCTAATCTCAGTTTTGAAATGCTCGGAACACCTAAGCAAAGGTTATTAGGTTTGCGTTCGACCCGTCTGCAACAAGTAAACCCGAAAAACCTCAAAATCTGGCGCAAAATGGTGCTTGAAAAGAATAGGCAAGATACGTGCGACCGATTGTGTTTTACTTGTTTATAATCTCGTCCAGCACAATCAATTTTTTCCGCATTCCCACTGATGTCCGCAATTGAGGCAAGCGGCCAGGATCTTGTTAGAACCGCGGAAACCATAAAGGAGCCCAACCGGTCCCAAAAGTACCAACCCACCTAATCCCTTGCCAGCACCAAACCCTTTTTTGTTAGTCGTAATTTGGGTTGAACCGCATTTGGGACAACTAATTTTTTGTTCCCGCGCCTCGGTTTGCAGCGGAACGGCTTCCGTCTTGACTTCTATTGGTCTTTCGATTGTGGCTTGAACCTGTTTATCTTCGGTGTCAGTCAACCTCCGGTAGCAGTGCTGGCAAACAACGTTCTCGTGAAATATATACGCCTGCTCTAATTTCCCGATGACCCCACCACAATTTGAGCAATTCTCGACATTCATACCGAACCTCAAAATCAGGCATAAAACGGTTTTTGAAAAGAATGAACAAAAGGTATGATGCTCATTGTATTCGATTCAAAATGCTTTGCCTGCATTTTGTTTGGCAATTTCCTTGTCCCGTCTGTCCAATTCCTCATCAATACCGACTTGGGTTATACTAAGTGCCAATTCGTCGATATTGCCAGAGGGGTTTATTAACAACATACGTCCATCTGGTGTCTCCCACACAAGAATAATTGAGGGAAATGTGGCCCCCATTGCATTTTGGATTGTCCCCCTTTCAATTGCGTCTGGTTCACCATATCGTGCAATTAGATAATCACGGAATTGGTCAAATACATTTGATTTGGCGGCTACCAAAAATCCAACAAGTTTGTCATCGAGATAATTCCACCACAAATATTTAATGGGAATATCACCTAACCGACCTTCCACAGAGTTGTCTTTAAACCTTTCCAATCCATTTAGCTTTTTAATCTGAGGTTTAACACTGATTTGCTTTGCCATCTTGTTTTTTGGGTCGCCTATATGTGCTCCCCGAAAACTGAATCGCACATTGGGGTCGATGTTATTTTTGCGACAGAGAGCTTGGAGCCGTTCAACTTCCCTGTCCTTGTCCGCCAACTGTTGCTTGAGTTGTTCGTTCGCCTGCTTTATTTGCTGATTTTCTTGCGTGAGAGTTTCTATCTGTTTTTGAAGAGACCTAACTATATACGGCCCAGTTTGATTGACTTCGGTATAGCGAGTTGAGGCCATCTCGTTTTTTGGGTCGCCTATATCTGCTCCTCGAAAACTGGATTGCTCATTGGGGTCGATGTTATTTTTGCGACAGAGGTGTTTAAGCCATTCGATTTCCCTGTCCTTGTCAGCTAACTGTCTCTTTAGCGTTTCGTTCTCTCGTTTTATTTGGCTGTTTTCGTTTGTGAGAGACGTTACCTGCTTTTTCAGAGTTCCAACTATATATGGCCCAGTTTGATTGACTTCGGCATAGGACGTTGAGGTCAAGAATAGAAAAACCCATAGATACCGTTTCATAATTTTTCCCTCACCAACGAAAGTATCACCGCTAACTCTGGACATTGTTTACTCTCCTACCGTGAGAATCATTATAACGCGGAAACAAGCCAAGTAAACCCCTTTTTACATACGCCGCAAAAGTGTTGTTGCGGTCGGTAAGTAGTCGATATGATAGCGTAGAAGTGCAAATATATCGGGACGACCGGCAATCTACCTGTCCGGCAATGGCTCAACATTTTCCGAGACGAGTTCTCGTTTGCATCCGCACAGGCGTCTTGGAATAATCGCGGGTGTGAAACTGGCTGTATACTCATTATTAGGACAATGGGCGTGAACAACCTAAAACCTCAAATTTGTGCATATTGTGGCGAATTATCTGATAACCTCACTACCGATCATGTTGTGCCTATAGCTTTGTGGATAAAGGGGCATCGTCCTCAGCATCCGGCGACCGTTCCCGCCTGCAAAGATTGTCACGACTCATATGATCGCGAGACAACATATTTTAGAAATTGCCTAGTTGCGATGATTGATATGGACGCTCACCCGATGGCAGCGAAACTTTTGCGTGACCCGGTTGTGCGAAGCATTGAACGCCGGCCCGGCGTAATGCGTGATTTCTTTCGCAACTTTAGGCGCGTGGAACGGAAAACCGATGCAGGCATAATTGTCGGCACAGGGTGGGGTTTCGATATAGACATGATGCGATTCAATCGAATGGTGGAGAAAATCGTTCGTGGCTTGTTTTATTTTAAGTCCGGGATTCCGTTGCCAAAAACCCATGAGGTAGGAATCTTTGCCGGTAATGATTTCTGGAAGCTTCCTGATTTCCAGTCTTTGCTTGAAAAAATGGAACCGTTTGCAGGACTTGGCGATGATGTATTTATGTTTCGTGCGCAACGCGACGCGAACGATGCATGTTCAACGGCGTGGATTTTTATGTTCTTTCAGCAGGTTGGTATCTTCGCTTGGACTGAGAAGATTGAAGCGGTAACATAGCTTCAACCAGTACACTTCAGCGCGTCAATAAGTCAGGGGGCGTTTGGGGAAAAATGGGCATACTTCTAATCCTGCCTTATATGTCTATAAGCCAATCTGATGGATTCTATTAAGAATTAGTGCTTTCGCTCGCCCAAAAAGACCGCTATATTATTCGTATTCGCCAAAGGAAATGCTCTTTAACGTATGTCAGTAAGTACGCTGATAATATGAAACTAAACCCAATAGCCCATTGCAAGACCAATGAAGGAGGTCACACAAATGAAGGCAAATGCCGTAGTGCAGTCCGTCTATGAACAAGTCCTGAAGCGCAACCCCGGAGAAGCAGAATTCCATCAGGCAGTAAAAGAGGTATTGGAATGCCTCGAACCAGTCCTTGAAAAACACCCCGAATACGTCAAGGCGAAAATCCTTGAGCGTCTCGTCGAGCCGGAAAGACAGTTTATCTTCCGCGTTCCCTGGCAGGATGACAAAGGCGAATTCCAGGTCAATCGCGCCTTCCGCATTCAGTTCAACAGCGCCCTTGGACCATATAAGGGCGGCATCCGCCTGCACCCCAGCGTTTACATCGGCATCATCAAGTTCCTCGGCTTTGAGCAGATTCTGAAGAACTCATTGACCGGCCTGATGATGGGCGGCGCCAAGGGCGGCTCCGATTTCGACCCCAAAGGCAAAAGCGACGGCGAAGTTATGCGTTTCTGCCAGAGCTTTATGACAGAATTATGCAAACATATCGGCCCGGATACCGACGTCCCCGCCGGCGATATCGGCACCGGCGGTCGCGAGATCGGCTTTATGTTCGGCCAGTACAAACGAATCCGCAATGAGTTCACAGGCGTCCTGACGGGCAAAGGCCTCGAATGGGGCGGCTCATTAGTCAGAACCGAAGCGACCGGTTACGGGCTTGTTTACATTATGGCCGAAGCCCTTAAAGACATGGGAAAATCCTTCAAAGGTATGACCGTTACCGTTTCCGGTTCGGGCAACGTCGCGATTTACGCCACCGAAAAGGTTCAGCAGTTAGGCGGCAAAGTCGTCGCAATGAGCGATTCCAACGGCTACATTTATGACGCCGAAGGCATCAACCTCGACACCGTAAAGAAACTCAAGGAAGTCGAACGCAAACGCATCAAGGAATACCTTTCATACCACCCAAAGGCCAAATACACCGAGGGTTGCGCCGGTATATGGAACGTCAAGTGCGATATCGCGCTGCCCTGCGCGACTCAGAATGAGCTTGATGAGGCAGGCGCAAAAGCACTCGCCAAAAATGACTGCAAAGCCGTCGGCGAAGGCGCGAATATGCCCTGCACCCCGGAAGCAGCGGACGTGTTCCTGCACAACAAAATGCTGTTCCTGCCCGGTAAAGCTGCCAACGCGGGCGGCGTCGCCGTCTCGGGTCTCGAAATGGCACAGAACAGCCAGCGTATCCCGTGGACCTTCGAAAAGGCCGACGCGGAACTGAAAATTATTATGACCACCATTTACAAAAACGCCAGCGAGGCCGCGAAAGAATACGGCAAGCCTGGCAACTTCATCGTCGGCGCAAATATCGCCGGCTTTGTCAAGGTCGCAAAAGCCATGTTGGCTCAGGGCCTTGTCTAAAACAAATCGCAGATTCGCATAAGGGCGACTCATAATGGGTCGCCCTTTTTGTTGCCTCCGGGCGAAAACTAAATTACAATCCTGATTATGAAAAGTAATCCTGACATCAAAAAAGTCGTTCGCCAGCACGCTGAAATGGCGGAATTCTTCTCCGGCGGATTAACCGTAAAAACTTCTGCGACACAAACACAAGCATCGGATACCGAGCATCCAGCATCGAGAATCGAGAAACGAGCGGCGAGTATCGAGGCAATCAAAGAGCTTGAAGATATTGCCGGACAGACGCGCAAGTGCCACAAGTGCGAACTCGGCTCACTGCGCAAAAACGCCGTGCCGGGAGAAGGCAATACATCCGCCCGCATAATGTTCGTTGGTGAAGCGCCCGGAGCAGATGAAGACACACAAGGCAGGCCATTCGTAGGAAGAGCGGGACAATTGTTAGATAAAATCATCGCCGCCTGCGGCCTCAAACGCCAAGACGTCTGGATTGGCAACATACTCAAGTGCAGGCCTCCCGATAACCGCGACCCCAAACCCGAAGAGATAATCGCCTGCATCCCCTATCTGCAAAGGCAAATCGAGCTAATCAACCCGGAAATAATCGTCGCCCTCGGCGCACACGCCGCCAAGACACTTTTGGACACCCCTAAAGCAATAGGTCAATTGCGAGGTATGTTCCACGAATACGCCCCAGGCATAGGCCACAAGCCCATAAAACTTATGCCCACATTCCACCCTGCCTACCTGCTCCGCAACTACTCCGACGATAACCGCAGAAAGGTCTGGGAGGATATGAAAAAGGTCCTGGCGGAGCTGGGCCTGCCTGTACCTCAGAAAACAGGTAAATAATCACCCCCTGAATGGACATGCTTTGGGCGAGGGTTACGGCACAGCCATGGCGGACGTTGCACAGCCGACACCTGAACCGGCCACGTTATCCCTGCTCGCCGTTGGCGCAGCAGCTTTGTTACGAAGACGCAGAAGCTGATACGAAATAAAACTCAAAGCGATTAAAAGCCGTGGGTTTATCACGGCTTTTTTTATTTTTGGGGAGCCAACGCCGTTTTGCAGCAGTTTGCACTTGCTGAATCGCCGATTTTGCCTATAATTTCCTGTTTAGTTTGCGGGCGATTAGCTCAGCCGGTAGAGCAGCTGACTCTTAATCAGCGGGTCGCAGGTTCGATTCCTGCATCGCCCACTTCCATTTCGTTTTGTGTTGCAAGTTTAGCCGCATCTTTGTGAATTAAACATGAGGCACCGAAATGACAGACAAACAATGGGCGACCCTACTTAACGTAATCAATGGTAACGTCGATAAGACGTTGCCTGTCGGCTTTATAATAGACAGCCCCTGGCTGCCGGGGTGGGCTGGTATATCGATAATGGATTATTTTTCCAGTGAACAAATATGGCTCGAAGCCAATCTAAAGGCCATAAAAACTTTTCCGCAGGCGATATTTTTGCCCGGCTTCTGGTCAGAGTTCGGTATGTGCACCGAGCCATCGGCGTTCGGTTCGAAATGCTCATGGCAGACAAATGATTTGCCGTTCGCAAGTCCGATTATCACGTCATTTGAGCAGGTTGATTCCATAAGCAGGCCCGACCCTTCCAAAGACGGCTTGCTGCCTTTTGTTTTGAACCGGCTAAAACTCACGCAAAAGCAAATCGAGCGGGAAGGACACGCCATAAAATTCGCCGTTTCGCGCGGGCCGCTCAATATCGCCTCGTTCCTTGCCGGCACAACTGAGTTTCTTATGGGTATCCGCGCAAATCCGGACGAGGTCAGCCGGCTGCTCGATATGATTACGGATTTCATCGTTGACTGGATTTGCCTGCAAATAGAAACGTTTCCGACAATCGAAGGCATCTTCATTCTCGATGACATAGTCGGCTTCCTCGGCGAGCAGGACTTCGTCAAATTCGCCAAACCCCGGCTGCAAAAGATTTTCACCTGCAGGGACGTGAAAGCCCGTTTCTTTCACAATGATGCGCCCGGTCTTGTCTGTGCGCCGCACCTGGCCGAAATAGGGATTAACCTTTTCAATTTCAGCAGCGACCACGGTCTGACACAAATGAAGAAACTGGTCGGAAATAAGGTTGCGCTGTTAGGCAATATCCCTCCGAGAGATGTTTTGGCCGCGGGGACACCCGCTGAGGTAACGCAAGCCATGGAGACAATGCTGACTGGTCTTGAAGACCGCAGCCGGATTATCGCGTCCTGCGGCGGAGGTATGCCGCCGGAAGTATCAACGGACAATATCAACGCGTTTATCGCGGCTGTTGAAAAGTATCGGTAAGGCGTGCACCGCTAATTATGGTGCCTGCCGCCAGTTGTCCGCCAGAACAGAAAATTCGTCGAAATTTACCACGCAATCTTCGTCCACATCCAACCCGGCAATTCCGTTACAATCATTCACCAGCCAGAAGTTTAAAAAGCCAGAAAGGTCATTAAGATCTACAACGCCGTTGCCCGTAAAATCGCCGTAGATACCTCTTGAGAGCACAACGTCTCCGCCGTCAGGCACCACGTCAAACATAACATATGCTGTTGAATTCACCTTAACAATAGACGAAGTTACCGGAAGACCATTTTGTGAAACATTAGCAGACCCCCAGCCCGCGGGAAGAGGTCTGCGTATGGTTATCGGGACATTGTAAATACCATTCGGTAATGTGTCTGTTACCGACAGCGTAATACTGTCGCCGGTATTGGATGTTTCCGAAACCGACACATCGTTGCGTTCTTTAATATAGCGTACTACATTACTGAATGTGGACACCCAGTAAGTGCTTCTGCGAGCATCGAGATACTGTAAGCTTTGCAGTAAAATTGTCGAAGATAGCGGCGAAAAACCGGGACCGCTGTCGAGGTCATGAATTAAAAATACGCACCAACCGCCTGATGCCCCTGCAGCATCGATTTTGGACGTAATAGAAGCTAATGTATTATTTCCGCAACAGGGGCCAAGAAGGTGACAACCTATCGTATAAAAATTAGAAGGGGTGGCCGGCATTAATCCGTAGTCGCAGGTTCGCCCGGCAATATAGTAATCATCAATTAGCGACTGGTTACCGATATTGCAATTTGGATAAGCAATTGTTACACATTGATTGCCGGGTATATACGAGTTAACAATTATCTGCGATTGAGAAAGTTCCCATATCTGACACGGATCACTAAGACCGGCCAAACTATGGTCCACGGTATGGCTGCCTACCTCGTGACCCTGAGAAGCGGCGGTTTGGAGGCTTGACCAGGGGGGACTCCATGCCGGAACAGGATAAAATGTCATCTTAAAACCGAATGAATTGAACATAGGCAGCGCCGTGCTAAACTGGTTGGCGCAGCCGTCATCAAATGTCCAAGTAATGACGGCCGTTTTGAAACCCGACCAGGTGCCGACCTGGTAAGGAGCGGCAATGGTCCCGCAATATCCCACGTTGCATACTATAAACAAGGCGACTAACAGTGTAATTACGTTTATCTTTTTCATACCCTGTCTCCAAAACGGCTTTTAAAGTCAAACCCCCGGCTTTCGACGCCAAAAGCGTGATTATACGCAATCGCTATAATACAAGATAATTACAGAGTACCATAAATGGCGAGACATTGCAACCTAACCTGCGATTGTTTCCCGGGGCTTTTGAATGGTAACGTGCTGTTAATAAGGCACTTATGGGAAACAAACCCTAAGGCGGTTTTATTCAGAAAAAACATTATTCATCGGCTCCAAAAGGCGATGCCGGCAATCCTTCCTTGTTGTATAAATTTGCCCCTTCGGGGTTATCAGCCCAGGCGTACCGCACGGCTACGGGATTTGCCACCTGGTCATTCCAGACAATGACGTTGTTTCCTTCGATTTTCGCCTTTGCCCAGACGAATTTTTTGTCTGCCCCGGCAATTGCGAAATATTTCAGCTCCCCGTCGCCTTTGACAGTCAATCCGCTGCCTGTATTTGTAAACGTAAGAATGACTTTATTGCCCTCGATTTTCTTTGACTGGTAAATCGGCCCTGAATAAACCGCTTTTTCATCGCCATAAGCCACCTTTTGAGCTGCGAGCGCCAGCCGTTTGCCTACATCCTCTTTATTTAAAGGATGAATGTCGTTCCATTCGCCGAGGTCAATTGTTACAACCATCCCCGTATTAGGAACAGCGAGCGTTTTAAGTTGTGCTTCTCTCGTCTCGGCCCAGCCGCTTTCGGAAGGTTGGTCTTTAACATCCATAAAATTGGCCAGTTGAACATACAAGAAAGGAAAATCTCCCTGATTCCATTTTCCTCTCCAGTCAGCTATCACCGCAGAAAACAGCTTTTGATATTCACGCGGCTTTGCTGTATTGGATTCACCCTGATACCAAATTACTCCTTTAATTTTATAGTTTAAAAGCGGGGCCACCATTCCGTTGTATAATCCTGCCGGCTGCCACTCAATAAAAGTTTTGCCCGGCAATGGGTCCATTGTAGCACCTAATCTGTATTGCCACCGGCCTTTTAAGTCGATTGTCTGCTCTCCTGCGGTAAGCCGATAGGGCTTATCGAGGACAAAACCGCCCCGGCCTGAATTGCTAATAACTCTTACAGTAATGATATTTTTCCCCGCCTGCAGCAGATTTGAGGGAATATCATATATTCTCGGAGGATACTGATATGATACCGACCCCACTTGCTTTCCGTTGACATACGTAAAATCGCCATCCACAATCCTGCCCAGCCAAAGCTTTGCCGGTTTACCGGTCATCGAAGCCGGGACGTTAATTTCTTTTCTGAACCAGACAACGCCGTTCACGTTTCCCAGGTTACCGTCGGCCCAATACCCGGGCACATTCATTGTCGGCCATTGTGAAGCGTCGTAATTTACATCAAACCAGGGCTTTTGCCCTTTTTCCAGTCCTTTATCGAGCTGCTGAATACGACTATACCACGCGTCGCTTACAGCTTTATCTTTTTCAACGATTTGGTTAAGATAGTTACTGTCTTTAAATTTTTTCGCTGTTTCCAGGTATTCAGGAAACGCTTTTAAGGCATCCTCGCTCAACCATGCCTGTGCCGGCGAGCCGCCCAAGCTTGCATTTATTAAACCTATGGGAACATGGTATTTTTCAAATAATTCTTTCGCGAAAAAATAACCCACGGCTGAAAAATGAAGAACACTCTCAGGATTTGCCGATTCCCATCGACCCGACTTCAAATCTTCTCGCGGTCCCTGAAAATCATATACGTGCGGAACAATAAACTGTCTTATTCCGGGGTTTTCAGCATTGGCGATTACATCCGGATAGCGGTATTTTACCCTGTCCATAGGCAGTTCCATATTCGACTGGCCTGAACATACCCATACATCGCCTATCATGATATTCGTTAGAATTATATGATTACCGGCATTAATATCCATACTGCATGGGCCGCCTGCTTTTAATTCAAAAAGCATTACCGCCCATTTGCCATCTGTCCCTGCTGTGGTATTATATGTTTTGCCGTTAAAGTTAATTGTTACCTTTTCACCTTTGTCAGCCCAGCCCCAGATTTTGACATCGGCGTCTCTTTGCATAACCATACCATCGCTTATCAAAAATGGAAGCCGGACCTGACAAAGGGCCGCCTGAGAAATCAGCAAAATACAACACAATATTGCCGAACCAGGTATTTTTACATTCGACTTCATAACCACAAACCTCTGATTTTATTGATAGTTAATTTGTGGACACATATTCGAACCAGTTGAAATCGGCGGGGGTTGTGGATTTCTGTCCGTTGCCGGTAGCGTACATACCGAAGTAATCACCGGTAAAGCACATTCCATCCGCAAAACCTATCTCTTCGACGGACAAATCCTTCGTCAATGCTGTGCCTAATAACTGCACGTCACCACTGGATGACTTGCAGGAAAATTCATAAGTCAACGGCGTCGCCTTGACCGACAACACAACAGGCCCGGCTCCGATATCAACATACTTAACTGGTTCTACAATTTTGCCTTTGAGCACTTTCCTCAACAGAACTTGCCGTTTGCCATCCTTCAGTGTGATTCCGATTTCATAATGATGTTTGTCATTGCCGCGGACAACAAGGCCGGCTTCCTCATTTTCGCTATTGGGGTCAAATTCAAGCAGGGTCGAAGCGACGCAGTTGAAATCGGTCTGGCGCCGGCCAACAAAGGCGGGCGAATCCTTGTCGCTCATAGTTACCGCCGAGCCATGGAGACGCAGAAAACCGCGTCGTTCGGTCAGAGAATAATCAGCATCATACGGATTCCTGAGAAAATTCCACTGCAACGCGAGAGAAGATTTATCGAAATCGTCCCTTGCAGAGGGCTGTTCCCAGATATGCTGCGGCAGGCGAGGAGCGGGCATAGTCAGCTCTATTGTGCCGTTTCCATTAACCACCGGCCAGCCCTCCTTGTTGAAAGCAACCGGCGCCAGGAATGTCTCACGGCCGATGTGATGGAATCTGCCCCCCTGCGGCCGGGTTCCAAGACAAACCAGCCACCACCCGGCGGGCGTCTCAACCATATCTGCGTGCCCGACAACCTGGATTGGACGGTTTGGAATGTTGCGATGCGTCAGAATGGGATTGTTCGGGTCGGCTTCGAACGGTCCCCAGGGCGAATCGCTGCGGGCAACGGTCACACTATGGTCATAGCTGGTTCCGCCCTCCGAAATCATAAGAAAATATTTGCCGTTGGCTTTATACAAATGCGGCCCTTCCGCCCAGACACCGCCTGTGCCGCCCCATATTTTTTTCAGGGGCCCTTCAAGTTTGCCTGTTTCGAGATTGAGTGTTCTCTGAGCAATATAGCCATCTCCCTGACCTTCGTGGCGGGTGTAATAGACCTTTCCGTCGTCATCGAAGAAAAGAGACGGGTCCATGCCGCTTTGGTCGAGCCAAATCGGTTCAGACCACAGCCCCGCTGGATTTGCAGCGGTAATGTAAAAATTGCCTCCCCCATCCACGTTGGTTGTCACCATATAAAATTTGCCTTTGTGATAGCGAAGCGTCGGTGCGTATATTCCGCCTGATGCACGGACTTTGTCCAAGGGCAACTGGCTTTTGCGAGTCAGGCAATACCCGATTTGACGCCAGTGCACGAGGTCTTTACTGTGAAAAATCGGAACGCCCGGAAAGTACTCAAAGGAACTGTGCACGGTATAATAATCATCACCCACCCGGCAAATACTCGGGTCAGGATAAAAACCGGATATAACGGGATTGTTAAAAGTTTTCGGTTGTTGTTGTGCACAGCCAAAGACCAGAAACACGGATGAAATAAGCAAAATCCAACACTTCATATTATTTCGTATCAACAACTTTAATCACAGCATCAAAAGCCGGCTTGGGCTTATAGTTCCGGTCAAACAACAGAGGATAGCTCGTGCGTCCCCTGATGGGCCAGTTATTAAGCCAGCTTGTCTTGTCGTAAACGCCCCAGAAGGTAACGCGGCTTACTGTGTCTTTATGTTCGAGCAAAACAGCAAAAATCTCTGCGTAACGGTCAGCGAGTTTTTTCTGCACCTCATCAGGCAGACCATCGACGTAAGGATTAAGCTTTGCCTGCAATTCAAACTTGACGTTAATATCGGCTCCCATATACCGAGTAGCACTTGGCAGGACATCGATATCCAGTTCGGTAACCATAACTTTAACGCCTAATGCGGCAAAGGCGTTGATAAATTGCTCGATTTCTTTGCGTGAAGGATAACTCAGCGCCCAGTGCCCCTGAATACCAACGCCGTCTATGCGGAGACCTTTGGCCTTGAGGTCTTTCACCAGGTTAACACAGGCGTTGAGTTTGGCCGGCTTATCGAGTGAAAAGTCGTTGTAATACAATTCTGCGTTCGGGTCCGCCTCGTGAGCATACTCGAACGCCTTTTGAACGAAGTCCGGGCCTACTGTTTCCACCCATTTGGATTTGTGGAGAGGTCCTGCGTCGTTTAGGGCTTCATTGACAACGTCCCAGCCGTTGACTCGACCTTTGTATCGGCCCATAACGGTAAAAATGTGGTCTTTCATACGTGCGAGCATTGCATCGCGGCCAAGCAGATTGCCGGTATCGTCCTTAAACGCCCAGGGTGGTATCTGGTTTTGCCAGATGAGGGTATGACCGACAATGAACATTTTGTTCTTCTCGCCAAACGCCACGAAGCGGTCAGCCGGCTCGAAATTATATTTGTTCGGCTCAGGATGAATGAACTGCCACTTCATAACGTTTTCGGGGGTGATGGAATCGAATTGTTTCTCGACGATGGCGGTGGTCTGAGAGTCATTGCCTGAAACCACGTCATCGTCAACAGCGACGCCGATTAAAAACACTTTCGCGAACACGTCTTTGAGAGCCGGAACATTCGCATCAGCAAAACACCTGATAGCACCTATCAAAACAATTATCAAACATACCACGCAGGTTGTTATTAGCAATTTCATTACAACTTCCTTTCCTGTTTACGCGTATTTGAACTGCTTGCGTCGTTCCGCCAGCTCATCCTGAATCTGGATATTCATCTTTTTGGTGATTTTATAGCATAACAGACAAACTATCACGATGAGGAGAAAAACAGCCGGATATACGCTGACGCTCATACGAATACCAAGCAGGGCTTTGGGTGTTTGTGCAACATTGGCCTGATAACCGTAAGCGGCGAGCAGCCACAGGCCAATTGCTCCCCCTAAGCTCAAGCCGGCCTTAAGAGCGAACAAAATTGTGGCATAAATCACGCCGGTAGTGCGACGACTAGTTTTCCATTCGCCAAAATCCACCACGTCGGCAAACATCGCCCAGATAAGCGGAATCGTCGGCGCATAGGAAAGCGCACGAACAAACTCCAGAAGGAACATTGTCCCGATTGCGTCCGCCGGAAGCAGGATATACATAACCATAAAAACCGTGGTGAGTGAAAAACAGACAATAGCGACAATTCTTTTACCGAAACGAATGGACAAATAGGTGGAAAATATCACACCAATAACCGTAACAAACTGGCTGAACATATTAAACAAACCATATCCGACTGAGACCACGTTGGTCTTGTCGCTTTTAACAATAAGACCAAATGCGTTCAGGATTTTGTAGAATGTTCCGCCGGAGCCGTCCGCAATGTTGGTCAGCCCCAGCCCCTGTAACACCTCAAACAGGCGGTCTTTATTTAAATAATAATCAAAGTAGTAATACATTGTTCCGCTTCTCAAAGCCACGAAGATGAAATGAGAAAGCGTAAGAATGAACATCGCAATCCACGGCCCGTTTTTGAGCAGATTACCGAAGTCCTGCCGGGCGTCCATCTTTTGCTTCGGGTCAGGCAGTATTCGCTCTCGCGTGGTGAGGAACGTAATGACAAAAAAGGCAACGCATATAATCGCCCACAGGCCCATCGTCATCTGCCAGCCCTTCGCTTTGTCACCCTGCCCGAACTTGTCAACCAGCGAAAGCGTAAATGTCCCTACAAGAAGCTGGGCTAACATCGCCGCCACAAAGCGATACGATGACAGGGTCGTGCGTTCGTTGACGTCGCCCGTCATTACGGCCGTCATCGCCGAATAAGGCGTGTTATTGGCCGAATACAGGGTCATCAGCGCTATATTTGTAAGGCACGCCCATACGATTTTACCTGGTGTCGCGAAGTTGGGAACTGTATAGGCCAGGACCATCATCACGCCCCAGGGTATGGCCGTCCAAATCACCCAGGGCCTGAACTTGCCCCACCGTGTCTTTGTGCGGTCGGCGATTACCCCCATCATCGGGTCAAAGAATGCGTCCCACAGCCGCCCTCCCAGCAGCAACGTTCCCGCCAGCCACGCCGCCAGTCCGAACGTGTCGGTGTAAAATTTCGCCTGGAACAGAATCATCGTCATAAAGACGAAGTTCGCGGCGGCGTCACCCAAACTGTATCCGGATTTTTCCAAAAACGAGAGCTTCTTCGTTCCATTCTGCATTTGTGTCCCCTTGAATTATTGCCTTCGGATTTACACTCTACTCGAATACAATTCTACCACAGAGCAATACTTAAAAGGAAGGATTGAAAATTCAAATTATTCCTAATACCTGTCGATTCACAGAACTCATCGGCCTCGGCAATTGCAGCAGGTGGACCTTAACGGCCGTGTTTTACGGCGGACAATCAAGAGGATGGCCTGCGCAATAAAGACTCATATCCGCAACCCACATTCCCGGATCTTTGGTTGTACCGTCGTGGTCCTTTATGACAAACATATCCTGTTTTCTCATATATGAGACGTGGCCGTCATAAAACGCGGCATTGGCGCCTTCACTGTGTCGATAAAGTACCGGGCCATCGATCGATTGACTACCTGGTGGATAAGAGACAGTAGGGTCATTTTGTTTATATTGCGCGATAGTCGCCTGGTGGTAAACATCCCATGCTATTCTATAATCAGCGCCCTTATACCAGGTAACCCACCAGTCAACACTGTCGGTAAAAGCAAGTTTATCAGAGGCCCTTTTTATGGACATCGCCCTGTGTCCTGCCGGGTTTGTGGTGTACGCTGAAGGCCCTGCAGAAAAAAACGTGGTCGCCCTTATAAATTCGGTGGAATTATATCCATAACTATTTGAAACCGTGCCGCTGGAGCTAACGGCATTGTTGATATTTCTGCTTATCTCATCGCTGGGGCAAAGATATTCTTTTTGCACAATAAAATCGCTTCCTGCGTTAGCACCAATCGATACTTCCGCATTATGACGGTGTTCCAGTGCCATAATCCTCCTGAAAAGCTTGTTCTCCAACCAGTGGTTCCCGGCGTCTGTCCAGGCGCCTGATCTTCCTCCCGATACGTACGTATAATAATCAATCGGCACAAAACTCCCATCGCACGCTTGCGAATAAGTCAAATTGGCCGTCATAAGCGACTTCAAATGACTGGCGCATACTATCCTCTGCGCCAAGGACCTCGCCTTGCTGAGGGCAGGCAGCAATACCGCCATCAACAAAGCGATAATCGAGATTACAACCAGAAGCTCAACCAGCGTAAATCCTTTTAACTTTCTCATAATATCACCGTTCAAAAAATCCTTGCAATACAATATTCAACAAAACCAGCTAACTTACAGCAATCCTCCCATTTGAAAAACGGGAGCTGTTTTGTGACGTCTGAAAGTTCCAGTTTCAATTATTCCGCCAATAGCTTTCGGCCTCCAAATAAACTGTTACCAGTTAGCTGGGCAACCGGCGCCCGGGTCATCGCACAGGTGCCATTGCGAAGCAAGGATAGCGAAATCTTCGAGGTCCACCTGGCAGTCGCCGTTCAAATCGCCGGGCAGAGTCATTCCTCTTGCCTTGACATCGGCGCAATCTTTCGGCTGCCACGCGGCATAATGGGCCGCTACTCTATCCGCGCTCAAAACGCCCTTATATACAGCGAATTCATCGACGTACCCACTCCAGCAATTGTATGGGTATCCCCAGTCGTTCTCGCAGCCAACCTCAAGAGTGGAAAGCTCATCCTTCAGGCGAGCATTTCCGTTGGTGTCGTTTATTGTCGATTGACCCGCAAGCGAGCCGTCTAAGTACAACTGAACTACCATCGATTTTCCGAGGCCGTCATCATTTTGGTCGTATGTAACGACCAATTGATGCCACTGTCCGTCCATCGGGGTAACCGTACCGGGATAATACCACTGACTTCCGGCCGCGACACGCAGTTTTGATACATTGGCATCGTTGTAAAGCCCCAAGGCCGGGCCATTTGGCTCTCTCGTGTAAGCGCCAATCTGCTGGAAAAGCATCCCGTAGGTACCCGGCGTAAGTCCGGAGACGCTCTTTATCCATATCTCAAACGATATATCACCGGGAGCAAAGGCGTAGTTGGTGTTATTGCCGCCGTATGGCGGGGCGGTTCTTTGATAGCTGCCGCCATTCCAGTTGTTCCATGTGAAAGCCTCGGCGTCCGCATGACCGCTGCCGGCTATTTTTGTGTTATCCTCGTAAAGAGATAAGCCCATTCCGCCCGCGGTTTTTTGGACCTGGGCGAGAGTGCCCATCCCGACCCACCAGTGATTTTCAGAAGAATCCACCAGCATTTGATTGTCAAATTTCAGATACACACACGGGTCATCCACCATCACTTCCGCCGCGTATGGACCGGGCTTTATCGAATTGAATGTAACTACAACATGGTGCCAGGCATCGTCATTCACCGTGCTGTTAAGGTAACCCGTGCTGCCGCCGCCGATAAGACCTATGGCAGTGGGGCTGGATCCCGCGGAATACATAGCGCCATAACTGTGCTCCTCGGTATTTCCGCCGTTATGCTGGAAAAATCTCGGGTAACCGCTGTTCTGCGTTGTTTTTACCCAGAATTCAACAGATATGTCAATCGTGGAGAATTTTGCATCCCAATCACAAACGTCAATGCAGTCGCTGCCGCTCAGAATCGCCGCTCTATCAGTACCACCCTTATAGCCGCTGCCGGCGCCTGTAAGGGTAACAGCGCCTCTGTAAGTGCAGTTTGTATCTGCGTTGACGCTATTCTTGGCTTTACTGCCGTCACTGCTGGAAACGTCGTTAAATTCCAAATAAAGCACAGGATTACTTGCGTTAACCGCATCAGCGTAACCACTTCCTACCGCACCGGCGTGCGTAGCAACCTCAGTGTCTGTTAATACGCGGTTATATACCGCAAATTCATCTATCTGGCCGATAAGACCGCTGTAACGAACCCATGCGTTTCCCTCGCACCCGATTGTCAGACGCTGATAAGGGAAACTAATCGCCTGGGTAGTGGTTGAAGTCCCCACTTTTGTCCCATCCACGTATAGCGTTTTTGTAACGCTGTCTGCCGAAGCGACACCCGTCAGCAACAGCCCGAAAACAGCCGCAATCATAACTGATAATTCAAATTTATATCTCATATTTCCTTCTCCTTATTTTTTATGCTCTTTTGGCCTTTTCATCACGCTCTTGAGCTTAAAACGTCAAAAACATCCGTTTGGATCCGGGTTATTGCAAATCAGCCAGTTATTCACCGCCAAAGCAAGGTCCTCGAGACCGACGGTACAGTTACCTGACAGGTCTGCCGGATAGTTAGCGCTGTAAAAATCAACCTCGTTGCAATCTTTCATAGCAATGCTTCCGATACGAGTGAAATTCACGTCGGCAACATTGAACCCTGTAGTGCCGCCAAAACCCTGGAAAGGAAGCTGCCATTTAACTGTATGGTTGCCCTTAAACAGATTGACAGTAACATCCGTTGTCTTGCCTATCGTGGGGCTGAGGTTCATATCACACACATCACCCACGACCTTGTCATCGAGATAAATTCTAAGAGGATTAGCTCTGTAAGTACTCGCTGTATTAACGTCAATGGATATGTAATACCGTCCCTGATTAACATCATCGACATTGATATCGTAACCCATAAACTCAGGTGTTTCCAAGTAACCGACGGTGCCGCCGAAGGTGTCCGGTCCAAATCCCTGTGGGTCGTCCGACCTGATATTTCGCTCACCGGCAACATCCCAATTTGCGGCCCCTATGATTGTCCCATTCTGTACATTAACAGGGTCTTTCTTTTTAACAAACTGAAGGGCGTTAAGTTTGTTGGTGTATGTTATGTATATATCATTAGAATTGGCGCTGTTGATGTCCACGTTTGAGAAAATCACGTAATTGTGGCCAAGTTCAAACTGACCGGCATTGGCATCTCCGCTTACTGTTTGAGTAGTCGGCACGCCATAGTAATTCAGTATGAAGCTTCCCGCGTCCTTGCCATAAACATAAATGTCGTAAACCCCCTGATATGCGCCCTGGCCATAAATATTCAATTTGGGTTGGGTGGCCGGGACCGCTACAAATCCGTCATCCATCAAACTTGAACCAGACTGATAGGTATGGTTTTGGCCATCGTCGCCAAGCCACACCTGCGCGGCATAAACGCTGCAGAAGAATGGCTGTGATTCAGGGGCAAGCCCCTCGCTTCTCGACGACCCTACGGGCACGCCAAAACCGCCATAGAAAACGGTCCATACGGCGTTTGATCCCACATCGTATGCCCCGTTGCCGACATAAGGCGTGTTGTCGCCAAAGCCCTTTATGTCAACATTGATGACCTCTGCCGCCGTTACAACCCCAACGGCGACCAGAACAATTAATACGGTTGTTAGTAATTTCATTTTCATCATCTCAATACCTCCTAATATGTATTTTCGATATACCACCCTTGTTTACCCTTTACTAACTTCACGTTTTTATATTCAGCCGGCATATCCGGCCCGTCACTCTTATCTACGCCACTGCCTAAGTACCAAGCAGATAATTAAAGCATAATCCCTGTCGATTTATTAACCAGCGCCATCGTCGAGGACCGCACTACAAGGTCCTGCGAAAGTTTTACACACTCAGGACGATATTCCGAAGGTGACTGAAGATGCTTGAGCAGCAAATTCGCAGCTATCTGCCCCATTTGTCTCGACGGCACCGCGACCGTTGTAAGCGGCGGCGAAACTATGCTGCACAGATATTCATCGTTAAAGCAAATCAAACTGACCTGCCTGGGTATCTGAATTTCAAGCATATTCGCGCCGTGGAGAATTCTCATCGCCTCAATATGGTCGTACGCGAGAATCGCGGTTGCGTGATGCTTAATCACCGCTGAAGCCAAAAAGGCAGATGCCGAGCTGAAAACCTTGTCGTGATTTTTAATCGGTTCAAGCCCATGCATTTTCAGTTCGGAAACATATGTATCGTGACGGTCGCCAATACTTCTGTGCTTATAGTGCTCGCTGGTGGGGCCCGCATAAGCTATCTGTGTGTGTCCAAGTTCCACCAAATGACGCACAGCTATCTTGGTTGCTTCAATATCATCTGGAATCACCGACGAGCAGGTGGGGCCGCCAACGCCATTGATAACTACATAAGACAGACCTGCCCTTTCCATCTCTTCGATTGTTTCCGGAGAACATTCCTGAAGCACTATAGCCCCATCCACTTTCCACGGTGGCAGTTCGCAGCGGTTCCCCGCCAGATTTGGAACGGACATGCAAACATCATAGCCGTCCAAGTGCAGCTCTCGAACACAGGACTCGATAATGGCCTGGTATATGTTGCCGGGAAATCCCAAAGCAATGTTACAGCCGAGAATTGCTATTACCTGTGTATGGCGTCTGACAAGATTCTTGGCCGCAAGATTTGGACGGTACCCAAGTGAATTTGCAATATCGACAATACGTTGATGAACTTCACGCCTGACGGAAAAACCATGCTTGAAATTGCCGTTTAATACCCGGCTAACCGTCGCCTGGCTTACACCGCAATGAGAAGCAACTTCCCTGATGGTCGGTACGCCGTTGCTTCGAGGGGTACTCATTTTTTCTTCACCTTAATCTAAATTACATACATCTAAAAAACCTGAAACCATTAACAGATTTGTATTCACTATATTATTGCTTTTTCTTATGCTTTTTGCTAATCTATTTGGAAGGCAATAAGGTTTGTTTCGCATAAGAGTGCATATATTCAAATTTGCGAAGAGCGTTGTATCTCTGATACGTCCAGTAATCGTTTACTTATACATTAGCATTGTCATTTACCAATGTCCAGCTTTTTTTAAAAAAATCTTTTACCCACCGAAATCAACCCGTAAAAATGTGGTGTTACCATTCGCAGAAAATATGGCTTGAGAAGCAAAAACCCGCTTTTTTGCCGATTTAAAAGGGGTAGACATCAAAAAACATAGCATTTACTGGTCAAAACATAAGTTCGTTTGCGGAAACGGACAATTTCAGGTGAAGCATAATAATTTTTGCGAGCTATTATTCTATTACATGAATATAAGCTTGACTGGCCCAATACATTTAGGTTATAGTGTAAGTAATCGTTTACTGTGGTTGCGGCAAAAGTCGGGGCAATGGTCAATTGGCCAGTTATTTCAGATGCCCCGCAGGGGTGATTAGACACTTATCGGACGTGATGAAAAGTTAAAAAGCCAGATTCTTTGGGGATTCCGAAGCTTACTCTCGGTTTAGCCACCTAAAATTACCCCTAAGAACGGCTGAGGAGATCAAAATGAACGGAAATCGCTTTTACGCATGCGTATTTTTTAGCTTAATCCTTCTGTTGGGAACATCCTATGGCGATGTAAACAATATCCTTGTCAACCCCGGCTTTGAAAGCAGCACAACCGGCAACTGGGCTGCCCGAAGCTGCAATTTTACAACAACTACAACCCAAAAGCACAGCGGCTCTTACAGCGGATGGGCAAGTCGCAGAGGCGCAAGCTGGGAGGGGATACAACAGGATGTTACGGGCAAACTGGTTCAGGACCAAACTTATGTAGTATCCGGCTGGATAAGAACGAGCAATTCGACCAGTTCCGATGTCCATCTGACTTTTCAAAAAACCGATGGCAGCGGAACTACTTATGCCTGGGGAGCCAGCGGCAGCGCCAACAGCAGTGGATGGACATATATCTCAGGAAGTTACACCCTGACTGTAAATGGCACGCTTACAGGTCTGCTGTTGTACGTCGAAGGTGCGACTTCAGGAACAAGTTATTATGATATATATTTAGATGATGTCAATGTATTTGGCGCGGTCCCCGGCGTGGCAGGCCCAGACGCGACAGGTCAGGTTAATTTTAACGTTACTCATCAAACTCTCGATGGTTTCGGCGCAGCCGGCGCCTGGTATCAAAATAACGTTACCGCCTATGGCAGTTCTCATTCGGAAATTTATAATATACTCTTCCGCGACTTAGGCCTTGATATATACCGCATTCGAAACACTTACGGCATCGATAGCAGCTATATTAGCGACACTGCCAATATCGTCCAGGCCGCTAATAACTCCCTGGGGCATCCGATACGGGTTATGAATACCTCCTGGTCACCGCCAGCATCCCTTAAAAGCAACGGCAACACCAGACAGGGTACTTTAGCGAAGGATTCTTACGGTAATTACAGATATGCAGATTTTGCCCAGTGGTGGGCTGACAGCTTAACGGCATGGTCAAACGCCGGTATTGCTTCCTATTATGTGAATATGCAAAACGAGCCCGGCTTTCAATCCTCCGACTGGGATACATGTCAATTCGACCCCACCGAGGACTCATCCTACGCGGGTTACGAACCGGCCTTTGCCGCTTTATGCACCAAGCTGAATTCGCTGCCAAGCAGGCCGATTCTTCTTGCCCCCGAAGGTCAGGATACAACCAGCACCCCAAGCTATGTTAACGCGCTGACCACAGCCGACAAGGCTAATGTTTATGGTTATTCGCACCACCTATATAACGGAGACGCCACAAATCCTGACGGCCTTATCGGTCCGATGACCACCCTCAAGGCAGCTATAGGCGGAGACGGTAAGCCACTGCTGCAGACAGAATTTTCAGGCAGCAGCGTAACTACATGGACAGACGCGATGAATCTGGCAAAATTAATTTACAATGCTATGACTGTTGAGGAGACCTCGGCATATCTTTATTGGGAATTATTCTGGACGACCGGCGGCAGCGGTCTTGTGACTGTTACAAATACAAGCTATACAATCAATCCCGTTTATTACGCTATGATGCATTTTTCCAGATTTACAGACCCCGGCTGGCAGCGAGTCGATGCAAACTCCACCTCATCCGATTTAAGGATATCGGCCTACAAAGACCCCTGTGAGCCAAACGCGTCAATTGTGATAATCAATACTTCAACCACCACCGATATGAATCTGACGCTTGCCTTGAACGGTTTTTCGCCGCAAAACTCCGGTATATACCAATCCACATCTAATGCGAACTTTGCCTATATCGGGACATTCAGCACATCGAACAAGGTGCTCCTGCCCAAACAGTCGATAACGACGATTCACCTGGCGGGATTTGCAGATTGTGCCGCTGTTCAGGCCGACGGTTATGGCCTCGATTCCGACCTCAATGGCGATTGTTACGTTAACCTGCTGGACCTGGAGATAATGGCCGACCACTGGCTGAACACCAACTGTGCCGCATCAGGTAATTGCCAAGGTGCGGACTTTGTGCCGACAGACAACACCGTTAATTTCCTCGATTTTGCCGACTTTGGACCAGAGTGGAGACAGTGCAACAATCCGCAGGATGCCAATTGCACTCCAAACTGGGAATGACAAAAGTAATTTGTGACTGATTTATTTGGCCCGATTTGTTCGTGAATCCAGCGTGTGTTGTAATCAACAGTAAATAGAAGCAGGCAAATTTTGGTTGAGGGTGATTATGAATCGCAGGACTCATAACCATATTGTTTTTACCAAAACTATATCCGGAGCATTTCTGGCATTATGCCTGTTTCTTGGAGGTTCGACGGCTAAAGCCGACTGGAAAAGCGACGCCAACGCCAGAATCGAACAGATACGTAAAAGGAACGCTCAAATAACGGTAGTTGATATGAATGGGCAGCCAGTCCGCGACATCAATGTGCAAATCGCGCAGACCACGCACAGTTTCGCCTTCGGCACGTGTATTCGTGTCTCGCAGATGAATAACACAATCTATAAAAATTTCATTCTCAACCACTTCAATTGGGCGGTTTGCGAAAACGATACCAAATGGGGCGAAGATGAGCCGTCTCAAGGCAACGTAACTTACACCAACGCCGATACTATCTACAACTGGTGTAACAGCAATGGAATCAAAATGCGCGGCCATTGTCTTTTTTGGGAACAGCAAAACTCTGAGTTCCCGAGCTGGGTTGCAAGCTTGGGTTATGCCACATACCCGACTTCGAGCGCTCTGCTCAGTGCCGTTGACAGCCGTATAAACAGCGCCGTAAATCATTTCAAAAATAAATTCGTCAACTGGGACGTCGATAACGAGATGCTTACCGACAGTTTCTTCACCTCTCGTCTCGGCACCGCAGGAATAGTTCATATGTTCAATGCCGCCAAGGCATTAGACCCCAACACCGGGATGTTTATGAATGAGTATAACGGCAATTCATTCAACGGCTACGATTCCGGGCCCTATGTGACCAGGGCTAACACCCTGATTAGTCAGGGAGCGACAATCGACGGCTACGGTATTCAGGCGCACCTTCAGGCCGACGTAACATTTAACCCCCAAAGTTATTACGATAATGTCCTCCAACCGCTGGCGGCATTGGGTAAGCCGATATGGGCCACTGAATTTGACGCCTCGCACGCAACCGCCTCTATATCGGCCGATAACATCGAAAACTTTTTCCGTATATGCTTCAGCCACTCCAACGTCGCAGGCATAATGATGTGGGGCTTTATGGATGGCCAGATGTGGCGAACCAACGCAGGTCTTTGTGACAGCAGCGGGAACCTCACCGTAAGAGGCCAGCGATACGAGTCACTGATGAACGAATGGACGACACACGACGCTAATTACACCGACCTAAACGGCAAGGTGAATTTCAGGGGCTTCCACGGTTCTTACGAGATAACTCTTTCTGCCCCAGGTCAGACAACCGAGGCACACGCAATACAACTGGACCCCGGAACGACTACTGTCCAATTTACGCTGGCAACTGACCTTCACAACCCCGAGCCGGACTTTAACGCCCCGACGCCTAATCCGATGACCTGGTCGACCGTCCCCACAGCCACCGGACCATCTACAATCACAATGACCGCGACAACCGCCACCGACGCAACTATGCCCGTCCAGTATTATTTCGAATGCACCAATCACGGTGAAGCCAACAGTACCTGGCAAACAAGCCCGACATACCTCGCACAGGACCTCACCCCTTCAACATCATATTCATTCAGGACTAAAGCACGCGACAGCTCCACTGCCCATAATGAGACGGGCTGGTCGAGCACTCAATCCACAACCACCCAACCACCGGGAACAGACGTTGAAATCGTCGGCTCGTGGGTATCAGGCACGACTCACGTAAAAGAGTCAGGTATCAATCGTTCGCTTATATTCGTCGCGCATGCGGAGCATACTGCCGCCACTCCATTAACCTCTGTAACATACGGAGGCCAACCAATGACGAAGGTCATTGAAAGGTCAATCAGCAGCGGAAGCCCAACCACCTATGCATACGTCGCGGCATTCGTTCTCAACGAAGCAAATGTCGCTACGGCGACAAGCGGAACATTTGTCCCCACATGGAGCGTCACGCCGAGCGCAATGGGATACTCCAGCGTATTCTTCCAAAATGTTAATCAGACAGCCATTGCGGGAACATCCGACAGCAATGGGACAACAACTCTGGATCCCATAAAGACCAATCCGCTTTCCACAAACGACGGGGATATGGTTATTGTTGCCGCCACCTGCGGTAATTCCGGCTCATATACGCTTGGCTCCGGTTTTACCGAAGGAATCGACCAGACAATGAGTTCGACGGCTACAGGTGTAACCGGACACAAACCCGCAACAGGTGTCCCTGAAACACCAAGTGCGGATTACTCCGCCGCTATCAACCGTCAGGTAATTATTGGATTTGTAGTTCAGGCCGCCCAAATACCACCCACCTATCCTGACTGCAACGCTGTTCAGGCCGGCGGTTATAAGCTCGATTCCGACCTCAACGGCGATTGTTACGTTGACTTGCTGGACCTGGAGATAATGGCCGACTACTGGCTGCATACCGATTGCACCTCACCGGGTAATTGTCAAAATGCGGACTTTGCGCCGACTGACGGCACGGTTAATTTCCTCGACTTTGCCGACTTTGGGCCGCAGTGGATGCAGTGCAACAATCCTCTGGACGCTAATTGTAATCCAAACTGGCCAAACTGAAACTGGTAAAAAATTATCTCGCCACAACCTGTCGCTGTTTAGAGTCCCGCTTTCGGCCGGCAAACCGACTCTTTTTTAAGAAACAGGCCCCGCCTTTCATAATTTTGGCTTGACAGCAGGATATTATACGGTATCATTTCCGGTCTTATTTTATTAAGGAGTAATAGGTGAAAAGCAAAAAAGACATTGAAATCGTAGCCGCGGGGCATACCTGCCTGGACCTGATCCCGGCTTTCACAATCGAGGGAAAAGTTGACAAGATGACCGACGTCCTTGTGCCCGGGAAAATGATAAATATGGGCAATTGCGTCGTCGTAGGAGGCGGCCCTGTTACAAATGCCGGGGTATCAATCAGGCGTTTGGGCGTGAAAACCGAGCTAATCGGTAAAATCGGCGACGACGACTTCGGCAAACAGATTCTTCAATGGTATGA